>Ga0307433_1000079_pt1 | contig 80106 bp, 66 predicted proteins | sample SalMarWE160210MG_FD_202166 | JGI IMG/M metagenome (GOLD analysis project Ga0307433, IMG submission 202166) | Salt marsh sediment microbial communities from the Plum Island Ecosystem LTER, Massachusetts, United States - WE1603-210 | ecosystem: Environmental > Aquatic > Marine > Intertidal zone >...
CCAACTCCGACGTTTAGACACTTCTCATAACTTTCTAACTCCGTGGTCGTTCCACCGCAATCTACGCCCTCACTTCCACAACTAGGGCAAGGCACAGTGGATGAAGCTACAGTTTCTTTAGTCCAGACCTTATAACAGCAAGAGCCATCACAGCACTTCTGATTTGGGTCGCCGCCGCATGGTTTGCATGTGTCTACGCCATTTACATCCACACATGTTTCACATATGTTAGGGTCGCAACAATGGTCATTACAGCAATCTTGATCAGAGTTGCAGCAATGAGGAACAAGCCAACCATAACTTTCATAATAATAAGTACAGCATTTTTGGCCTTCATTGCAGCATCTTCGGCCCCAGGGTGTTGCGCAGCAGAACTCGGTATCAGGGTCACATCCTTGGCATACGCCATTTATACATTCTTTACAATCATCCTTATCGCAACAGCTTCTTCCCCCACAGCAGATTTGGTTAGGGTCGCCCCCGCATACTATGCAGTCGCCAATGGAGGATTAAGTATGCTAGGTGTAGGTGATTCGAACTTGTCAAAGAGCAAACTTATCCTTATCTCGTCCCCATTATACCAAAATTAGAAAAAAACGAGGTTTTTTTGAATGAACCTATTTGCTGAAGCTATTATAAGTCTGCGGATATTTTGTTAAGTTTGCTCTTGACGGCCAAGTGCAAATCGGCTTTATTTATAGATTATGAAATAAACGGCTTGTGTGTTTTTAAGGGTGGCAACTCGTCCCCTTAGGGGCCGTAGCTGGAAAGGGATAAACAATAGTTTTCTTGGAAAGGATTGAAAGATGAGAACCGTTAAACTCTCAGCGTTTTTTCTTTTATGTATTTGTCTGGCACTTCTAAATGGCTGCGACTCGGAACTAAAAGACCTCAGAATTCAGAATGATACGCAACGCAAAAAAATAGCTGACTTGGGCAGCCAGGCGCAAACTGCAAGCTTGCAGATTGACCAGCTGAACAGGCAGGTTGCCGACGCTAATGAAAAAAGCAGCATCAACGAAGACGCTTTGAAACAACAAATTGATGCGCTTGAAGAAGACCTGCAGAAAAAGAACGAGTTAGTTGCTTCAATGCAGCAGAAATTACTCTACGGTGGAGCAGCATTGCCGGTCGAGCTTAGCACTATGCTCGAAGATTTTGCCAAGCAACAGCCTGAATTGGTTACTTTTGACGAAAACATGGGAATAGTCCGGTTCAAAAGTGACCTGCTTTTTGAAAAGGGAAGTGACATTGTGACACCTGAAGCGGTCGAGTCGGTCAAGTCCCTCTGCGCCATTTTAAATTCCGAGCAGGGCAAAAAATTCGATATCATAATTGCCGGCCACACCGACGATATTCCTATTCTCAAGCCAGACACAAAAGCAAAACATCCGACCAACTGGCATCTCTCAGCCCATAGAGCGATATCCGTGCTTGACATAATGGGAGCAAATAACATCGAGCAGCAACGAATGAGTATCCGTGGTTTCGGTGAAAACCGGCCTGTGGCGCCGAATAAACCCAATAAAGAGGGCAATCCGCAAAACAGACGAGTCGAGATTTACATTGTCCCCGAGGGAGTGTGAGGTGCAACACCCTGTGGTTGCCTAAACTGGGAGTATGGCAGAACGCACTTTAATTATTATTAAGCCGGATGCAATCCAACGGCATTTGGCCGGCCGGATAGTTGAGCGATTCGAGAGCAAAGGATTTAAGCTCACTGCCGCAAAGTTTCTGCAAATCTCAAAAGAACTGGCCAGTCAATTCTATGCGGTTCATAGAGACGAACCTTTCTACAAAGGCCTGATAGAATTTATCACTTCAGCACCGTCACTAATAATGGTCTGGGAGGCGGAGGGGGTTATCGGTATGGCTCGCAAAATGATGGGTGCTACTTTCGGCTATGAAGCCGAGCCGGGCACTATTCGCGGCGATTTTGGCTGTTCACAAACACACAATCTTGTTCATGGGTCGGATAGCTCCGAATCGGCTGAGCAGGAAATCAAGGTATTTTTCAGGCCTGATGAAATCGTCGGTTACAAACTGGCTGATGCACAGTGGCTTTACCCCGTTGGGAAAAATACACAGCCCCGTTAGAAATAATCTTTATAACAGGGTTTACGGCCTAAAAAAGTAGATAATGATGTGCAGAGCACCCCTACTTTCCCTCAATATATGTTTTTGCAGTTGCAGGAGGCGGTATTTTTGCGGGAAAATTGAATTGCATTTCAGCCTATTCAGGTTATAATAAGCGTTTTTGACAATGGCAGTAGAGAAAAGACTTGAGTTCGTTTGTAAGGTGGTTTAGATGTAGTTATATGACAGGGGTACTCAAACTGGAGGAGAATGCAATAAAATAACGGCCGTAAGCGTTATTTATTAATGAAGGAATGCGTTTTACCTGCCATATGCGTGGTGGGTTTACGAAGAGCTTCTAACACATTATTTGATTAAGGAGAATGAGAGATGGCAAGACCAGTTACGTTATTTACGGGGCAGTGGGCGGATTTGACACTGGAGGAATTAGCTGAGAAGGCGGCAAGCTGGGGATACGATGGCTTAGAGCTTGCTTGCTGGGGTGACCACTTTGAGGTTGATAAGGCCCTGAAAGACAAGGGCTATTGTAAGGCAAAGCGGGCGTTGTTGGAAAAGCACGGCCTTAAAGTCTTTGCAATTTCGTCACATCTTGTAGGCCAGGCAATCTGCGATAATATCGATGAGCGCCATAAAGCTATCCTGCCTCCGGATGTTTGGGGCGACGGAGACCCTGAAGGCGTGCGAAAGAGAGCGGCTCAGAAGATGATTGACACCGGTAAAGCAGCAAAAGAACTCGGCGTAAAGGTAGTCATCGGTTTTACGGGTAGTTCAATCTGGCATATGCTTTACTCGTTTCCACCAACGCCACCGGATATGATAGAAGCAGGTTACAAGGATTTCGCAGAGAGATTCAAGTCTATACTTGATGCTTTTAAGGACTTGGGCATAAAATTTGCTCTCGAAGTTCACCCGACAGAGATTGCATTTGATATTGCCTCGGCGCAACGTGCTCTTGAAGCCCTCAATAACCACGAGGCTTTTGGCTTTAATTACGACCCGAGTCATCTCGGCTATCAGGGGGTTGACTACGTCAAGTTTATCCGTACCTTTCCGGATAGAATCTTTCATGCTCATATGAAGGATGCCTGGTGGGGTCATGGCGACGGCACGGTTGGTGTGTTCGGCGGCCATACGGAGTTTGCAGACCCGAGGCGATACTGGGATTTCCGTTCAATAGGCCATGGTGACACCAACTTTGAGGAAATCATCGTTGCTCTCAATGATATCGGCTATCAGGGCCCTCTCTCAATTGAGTGGGAGGACAGCCGTATGGACCGTGAGCACGGTGCCAAAGAGGCCTGCGAGTACATCAAAAAGGCCGACTTTAAACCTTCGCAGCTTGCCTTTGATGCTGCGTTTGATAAGTAATCCCGAAAAGTAAAAATCAAAATGCCGTGAGATTTGTAATTGAAGAGTAATAAGTAAGAAGGAGAGACTAAATTATGGTCAGCAAGAAGCGTATCAGCCGGCGTAAGTTCCTCACAGGTACTGCCGAGGCGGCTTTGGGGGCGATAAGCTTTCCGTATGTTATTACTTCATCGGCTCTTGGACAGGCCGGCAGTGTTGCGCCGAGTGAGCGAATTACTATGGGCTTAATTGGCATTGGCTGGCAGGGGTCAGGTAACCTCAACTCTTTCCTCGCTGAGAAAGACTGTCAAGTCATCGCAGTTTGCGATATAGACAAAAATCATCTGCAAGAAGCAGTGAATCGTGTCAATGAGCACTATGGAAATAAAGACTGTGCAACGTATCATAACTTCCGGGAGCTGCTGGCGCGTGATGATATTGATACGGTTACGCTCAGTTTGCCCGACCATTGGCATTCGATACCTGCTATAGAAGCTGCAAGGGCCGGTAAAGATATTTACGGTGAAAAGCCGCTTTCGCACACTTTCAAAGAAGGCAGGGCGATATGCGATGCGGTGAAACGGTTCGGTCGTGTGTGGCAGACCGGCAGCTGGCAGCGGTCGCAGTCAAACTTCCGCTTTGCCTGCGAGCTTGTGCTGAACGGCCGAATTGGTAAAGTGCATACGGTTGAGGTAGGGCTGCCGCCCGGTCAATCCGATTACGAAGGAACAAGGCATCAGAAAGAGATATGTCCGCCGCCTAAGGAGCTCGACTACGACCTTTGGCTTGGGCCTGCACCTTATGCACCGTACTGTCCTGCACATGTACACAAAAACTGGCGATGGATTCTTGACCACGGCGGCGGCCAGCTAATGGACTGGGTCGGCCACCATCTTGACATTGCGCACTGGGGCTTAGGATTTGACTATACCGGTCCTCATGAGATAGAGGGCCACGGCAAATATTCGAAAGACACTTTATGGAACAGCCCGACGAGGTATCGCCTGACAGCCAAGTACCCTAAGGACATTACGATAACGATAGCCGGAGGATACAATGATATTCGAGGCGGGACGAAGTGGATAGGTAAAGACGGGTGGGTCTGGGTAGACCGGAATCAGCAGATAGATGCGGAACCCAAGGCAATACTTGCAGAGAAGTTTGGGCCTAACGATATACACCTGCTTCGTTCACCCGGTCATCAGCGTAATTTTCTGGACTGTGTGAAGAGCCGTAGTGCAACGATAACGCCGTGTGAGGTTGCGCACCGCTCGGTGACACCGGGCCACCTCGGCCAGATTGCCATGCTGCTGGGACGCAAGATACGCTTTAACCCGGACACGGAAGAGATTATCGATGACCCAACTGCCGCGAGGCTGCTCGGCAAGGCGATGCGCAGTCCCTGGCACCTGTAATAGTTATTTAAGGAAAGAGGATTAATAGATGGCACAAAGTAAGAATAAGAATATCAGTCGCCGCCGGTTTTTGAAAACAGTGACGGGCACTGCTGTAGGTGTAGTAGCATTTCCTTATATCGTGCCTTCTTCGGTGTTTGGAAAGGATGGTGCCGTGGCGCCGAGCAATCGCATCACGATGGGCCACATAGGGGTAGGTAGCCAGGGCACGTGGGATATGCGGGGATTTCTAAGCAAACCGGATGTGCGTATAGTGGCCGTCTGTGATGTTGATAAAAGTCATCGTGATAATGCCAAGGGGGAGATTGACCAAAAATACGGTAACAGTGACTGCGTGACATACCCTGATTTCCGCAGCCTCCTCGAGCGTGGTGACATCGATGTTATCGCGATAGCGGTGCCTGACCATTGGCATTCGATACTCGCTATTATGGTGGCCAGGGCCGGCAAGGATATCTATGCTCAAAAGCCGCTGGCACGGACTATTCGCGAAGGCCGGGCGATATGCAATGCGGTCAAGCGTTATGGCATAGTGTGGCAGACAGGCAGTCAGCAGCGTTCAGACCAGAACTTCCGCCGGGCCTGCGAGCTGGTTCGCAATGGACGTATCGGCAAGGTAGCCAGAGTTGAGGTTGGTCTTCCGACCGGAAGTAGTGGACCTAATACTCCGGTGGCGCCCGTGCCTGACGGTCTGGACTGGAACTTCTGGTTAGGGCCGGCACCGTGGCGGCCTTATACGAAGTTTGGTCGCAATGCACCTCATTGGGATTGGCGATGGATTATGGACTACTCCGGCGGTCAGCTTACCGACTGGGCGGGACATCACATCGATATAGCTCACTGGGGCCTGGGACTGGACCGCACCGGTCCGGTTGAGATAGAGGGCCGCGGCGTTTATCCGAGAAACGGTAACTATAATACGCCGGTGGAGTATAAAATCAGATGCAAATATGCCAACGGCATTGAGATAACCGTGATGAACGAAAAGACAATCCCGCGTGGGACAAAATGGTACGGCGAAAAGGGCTGGATTCATGTCAATCGTCAGGGCCTTACCGCCGGGCCGCAGAGCGTTTTAGATGAGAAGATTGGTCCCGACGAAATACATCTGTATGAGAGCCGAGACCATGCACAGAATTTTATAGACTGTATCAAGAGTCGTAAAGAGACGGTAGCTCCGGCGGAGATTGGCCATCGGTCCATCAGCGTTGGGTTATTGGGAGAGATAGCTATGCTCACTAAGAAGAGACTGAAGTGGAACCCTGAGAAGGAGATTTTCCTTAATAGCGATGAGGCCAACCGGATGTTGTCGCGGCCGATGCGCAGCCCGTGGCATTTATAAAATTTATTATTGATTAATGATTACTGAATATTGGGGAACGGAAAGAAAAAGAAATGAATCAAGGGTCAAAAATTATTAACCTTGGGTTGCTTGCCATGTTTTGTTTGTCGATGGTTGCAGATATTTCGCAGGCGCAGTCGCCAAAAGAGCTGCGGAAGCTATCGCCTCAGGAAGTGCAACGAATAGAAAAAGCTGCGCCGAATAACGCGGCTGTTAAGCCTGTCAATCCGCGGAAACTTTTGGTTTTCTGGCGGTGTGAAAGCTATTTTCATACATCTATCCCGGTGGCCAATAAGGCACTTGAGCTTATAGGTCAAAAGGCAGGTGCCTACGAGACTGTAATTACCGACGACTATTCCGTGTTCACGGCGGAGAGCCTCAAGCAGTTTGATGCAGTGTGCCTTAACAATACGACGCATCTTGAGTTTGACCCCAGAAAGACCCCCGAGCGTTGTAAGGCATTGATGGATTTCATCAAAGGCGGAAAAGGCATAGTGGGTATCCATGCGGCAACGGATAATTTTTACAGATGGCCGGAAGGTCAACGAATGATGGGTGGCAAGTTTACCGGCCATCCCTGGGTAGCTGGTGGGACCTGGGCAATAAAAATCGACGAGCCGAACCATCCGCTTACGGCGGCGTTTGGAGGAAAAGGATTTAAGATAAAGGATGAGATTTATCGAACAGATGCGCCGCTGTACTCGCGGGATAAACAGCTTGTTCTGATGAGTCTTGATATGAGCGACGAAGCTACTAAAAACGCCAGAGGAGTTAGACCCGGCGATGAGGATACCGGTATTAGCTGGGTCAAAACGTACGGCAAAGGACGCTTGTTCTACTGCTCACTTGGGCACAACAATAGAATTTACTGGAACCCGGCGGTATTGCAGCACTACCTTGACGGGATACAGTTTGCGCTTGGAGATTTAGAGGTTGATACGAAGCCAAAACCTGTTGATTAGTTCAGGAAAGGGTCAAGAATGGATGAGTTAATAGAAAAAATCAAAAAGTATGATTGGGGAAAGAGCCGTGTTGCACTGGTTGAGTTCAGTGATAATTTACGCGGAGTCTACGGCAATAAAGGGAAATTGAAGAAGATTGAGAACAATTTGCTGGATGTGCTCAAATCTTCTGACTCAACACGGGCGGGCAAGCAATTTGCGTGCAGGCAGTTGGGCATTATTGGCACAAAACGCTCGGTGCCTACACTGGCTAAAATGCTCACCGGTGAGGAAACATCTGACATGGCAAGGTACGCATTGGAGCGTATACTCGATTCGGCTGTCGATGATGCATTGCGTGAGGCCTTACCGAAAGCAACCGGCAAAGTAAAGGTCGGTATAATCAATTCGTTAGGTCAACGTCGTGACAGCAAATCAGTGACTGCGATGAGTAAACTGGTTTCTGATTCGGATTCGATGGTGGCGGAGGCAGCAATAGCGGCCTTGGGTATGATAGCCGGCTTGGAAGCTACGAAAGTGCTGGCCCAGGCCAAAGACAAGACAAGCGGCAAGTTGCGAGTGCCGGTTTTGGATGCTTACTTGAAATGTGCCGACCGGCTTACAGCTCAGGGGCAAAAAGATAAGGCTTTAGCCATATATAAGGAGCTGTACAAACCTGATAAACCGACACCAATTCGTACTGCAGCGCTGCGTGGGATAATTACTGTAACGAAAGAGGATAAAAAATGAGTCGACTGAGTAAGAATACAAGAGCACTTATGTTCTGTTCACTTTTAGTTTATTTGCTTATGGGTTGTACGATGGTATTGCAGGCGTTTGCTTCAGAGGTGGCGCAAGATAGTGCCATCGGGATTGTCATCGACATCCTTCAGAGCGAGGATGAGACGATGCACCCTGCCGCCATATCGATGATAAAGGATGTTCCCGGTGAGGAGGCGACAGAAGCTTTTGCCAAAGAACTTCCGAATCTTCCTGCTAAGAGCCAGGTGCAGTTGTTATCAGCGCTGGCTGATAGGGGTGACCGGGCGGCTTTGCAGGCGGTTGTTACAGCAGCCAAATCCGAAAACAACTCCGTTCGCCTTGCGGCCTTGAAGGCATTAGGCCAGTTGGGGGATGCTTCGAGCGTTACATTTTTGGCACAGGTTGCAGCATCAACGAGGGGTGAGCAGCAGAAAGCTGCACGCGAGAGCTTGTATCGGCTGCGCGGTTCAGAGGTTGATGAAACAATTCTGGCAAGCATCCCGCAGGTAGAGGCTGGGACAAAAATTGAGCTGATTCGCAGTGTAGGCGGGCGCAATATATGCGCAGGTGCGAAAACTTTGCTGGAAACCGCACAGGATTCAGACAGTAAGGTTCGACGGGAATCGTTTAAGGTCTTAAAGGAAGTCGCGGGACCCGAATACTTACCGCAGTTAATAGAGAATTTAATAAAACTGCAAAGTGAATCCGAGCGCAAGGAGGCGGAAAAGACTGTGGCAGCAGTGGCTCACAAAATCAGCGACAAAAGTAAACAGGCAGAAGCAGTATTAGCTGCGCTACCTTCGGTTAAAGATGTGGATGGCCGGTGCTCTCTGTTAAGTGCGCTCGGTAAAATCGGGGACGACAATTCCATAGAAGTGCTTCGTGAAGCTTTGAAAGATGATGACGCCAAGATACAGGATGCTGCTATTCGCGCCCTGTCAGAATGGCCAAGCTCTCTACCACTAACAGACCTGCAGGATGTGGCGCAGAAATCTGATAATAACGTACATCGGATTCTGGCTCTGCGTGGTTTTATACGTCTGATTGGTCTTGACAGCGACCGGCCGGTGGAAGAGACGGTTAAGTTGTATAAGAAGGCGATGACTTTGGCACCGGATGCGACGTTAAAAAGACAGGTGCTGTCAGGTCTGGCCGATGTCAAATCTCTTGACGCGCTGCAAACGGCTGCTGAATATTTAGAGGATACGACTCTTCAGCAGGAAGCGGAGTTGGCGGTGGTAAAAATCGCTGGAGCTATACGCAGAAGTCACGCTAAGGAGGTAAAAGCTGTGCTGCAGAAAGTTGTCCAAAACACGAAAAGTGATTCGGTGCGCGAGGAGGCACAGAAAATGCTCAAAAGGATTAGGTGATTGTAGATAAAAGCAGAAGGTTAATTCGCCATACAGAGTGGCGGATTAATCCGTTTTCATTTCAAAAAACAGCCATACATAATAAAAGGAGAATTTGGAAGCTATGATTATCCGATTAAGGCAAAAAAACGACAAATCTTGTTTTTTTAACAACAGTTACATAGTCGCCGCAGTAACATCGATTCTGTTACTTTCTTCTGTTTTATATTCGCTCGCCTCCGGCGAAGCGGCGTCATCAAATTCTGAACGAGGCAAATTTGTTCAGGAGGCCAAAAAGGCGATTGACGGTGCAGATGTGTTTATGGGTGACTGGCAGGGCAGCTGGAAGGCAAGTGATGCAAATGTTACTGGGCCATTAGTCGCACAGGTGATAGCTGTGGGCAGGGGAAAGTATCGAGCTAATCTGCTTGAGGAATTTGACAAGCAAATCCAGCCGATGGCAGTACTTGATGGTGAGCTAAAAAATGCAGCGGTCCAGGCTACGGCTCAGCCTTCGCCGAGACGAGTGCGCTTTACAGGTCAAAACGAGCAAGATGGCGCAGATTTTAAAGTGCAGGCGGTTATTGAAGGAGGTAAATTCATCGGGAGTTTCCATGGAAAAGACAAGCAAGGACAAAACTTGGATAAAAGCTTTGCTATGGAGAAGGTTTACCGCGTTCCGCCCGCGCTTGGTGCAGAGCCGCCGGCTGGGGCGATAGTTCTGTTTGATGGCACAAATTTTGACCAGTGGGAGCATGTCGGGACATTTGTCGGGCGTATTGGTATTGCCGAGTTTGTTGGTGGTCATGATAACGCCGCGGTATATTTGCGGTGCAAAGTTTGGTCGGGTAAAAAGCGGAAGGTAATGCTTGAGCTGGGTAGTGATGATGGTGTTAAGGTGTGGCTCAATGGTAAGCTGGTGCATGAAAAAAATATCGGGCGTCCATTGACACCGGGACAGGACAAAAAGCAGGTGAAGCTTAAAGCACGGTGGAATGACCTTCTACTGAAGGTCACTAATGGCGGCGGGGGCTGGGAAGCGTGCGTGCGGCTGGCCGACAAAAACGGCAGGCTGCTTGATGGGATTAAGGAAATGGCCTCATCCGAGTCCAGCGATACTGGAGCTGACGAATACTACAAAAAGAATGATGGCTTCTTGACGTTTTGGGAGATAGCCGGTCCTTATCAACAGCATGGCAAAAGTTTTAGGGCGCTCTTTGATGTGGCGTTTGAGCCGGAAAAATCGGATGCAAAAGATGTACAATGGAAGCAGGTCAATCTGAACAGGGTACAAACAGATAAAGTGCGATGGAAGCTCGTTGATGGAGCGATGCAGGTCGTGTCGGGGGCAGGTTCTATAGTAACAAAAAGAACGTTCAAGGATTTCAAGCTGCACCTGGAATTTCGCACTCCGTTTATGCCTAAGGCGCGTGGTCAGTCGCGCGGCAACAGCGGTATATATCTGCAGGGACGGTACGAAGTGCAGATACTTGATAGTTACGGCCTTAAAGCACGGCACAATGAATGCGGTGGTGTCTATGAGATTGGTACGCCGCTGGTGAATATGTGCGCACCACCTTTGCAATGGCAGAGCTATGATATTACTTTCCGGGCGCCGCGGTTTGATGCAGCAGGCAAGAAAGTCAGCGACGCACAGGTAGGTGTCGTTCATAACGGCGTAACAATTCACGAGAACTTAATAGTCCCTAGACCGACAGCCGTGGCAATGGACAATAATGTAAAGGAGCCCGGCGGAATATGTCTGCAGGACCACGGCAATGAGGTACAATTCCGTAATATCTGGCTTATAGAGTTGTCCCAGGAGACGATTTCGCAATAAGTCACATAACCTATTAATCTGATTGCGGATTAAGTTTGGCCATTAAAAAAGAAGAACTTAATGGGTGAAAGCAGACTTGTGCGCCGCAGCGCTTCCGTTTTCCACAGTCTTGCTACGAAGGATGAATCGCAGGGTAGCAAAGGATGCTCTGAGAGTCACTTTTGACAAACAATTGAAGCTGAAATTTCACAGGTAAAATCTGCTTTTAGACAAATTAAATGCCGTAGTGATATCCGGGGTAGAGAAGATTGAGCAAGAAGAGGTTAACAGGCTCAAATATATAACCGAAAAACTGCCATGCGATTACCAATCCGACAATTGAGTAGGCTGGTCGGCTGATAAGCTCTTTGTATTTGTGAGCATTTTCACTGCTTAAAAACAGCGGCACGAGGCAGCTTCCGTCTAATGGCGGTATGGGTAAGAGATTAAAGACAAACAGCACCAGATTCAGCGTAAAAAGTATGCTTATCATCACCGCTATGCTGTTCGCCCAGCCTGCATGCTCGGCGGCGGTTACATTCGAGGACGTGATGCTTTCAGGCGGGTAAAAGTAGCCCATTGCAAGGCCTAGTCGTATTATCACCGCAGCGGCAATAAAAAGGATAAGATTTGCCAAAGGTCCGGCCATCGCCATCAATATCTCGCGTTTTGGATAACGCTGCGCCCAAGCGCGGTCATAAGGTGCACTTGCCCAGCCAATCATCCAGCCGTTATAAAAATAAGATACGATTGGCAGCACAATCATTCCAATGGGTTGCCTTCTCATGTGCGCAAATGGATGTAGGCTGACCTGTCCACCGTAAAATGCGGTCTTATCGCCGAGCTTCATCGCGACAAATGCATGCGCCGCCTCGTGAAAACTCAGTGACAGTACAAATACCACATACCATGCAAAGCCTAATATAATCATATCATTATTCATTCCAGCCATAATAGCAAAATTTTCTTCGAATCACAAATAGGAAGTAAATACCCACCAGTTGAAACTGGTAGTATTAAAATCGGAAGAACAAATTAGGAATAATCGAGCTGTTGAAAAAGTGGCAAAGTCACCTATTTCTCAAAGAGAAACTGATAAAAATCGGCACAAAATTTCACAAAAAATACTTCAGGTTGTTTCCATTCGAGGAAGATTTTGGTATTATCGTAGCATTGAAAGGCCTTGGTTGTGTAGCCAGGCGTTTAATCCGCCAGAGGCGGATTAATATGGGAAATGCAAATATGAAAGACGAAAAAGAAGCAACTAAGCAACAGAACAGGAATATTTCGCGGCGTGAATTTATCGGTGGTACTGTGGCGACAGTGGCGGCATTTACGATTGTGCCCAGACATGTCCTGGGAGGTCCCCGCCATATACCGCCGAGTGAAAAACTCAATATAGCATGTATCGGGGTGGGCGGTCAGGGCAGATGGGATATTAGAGGAGTCAGCAGCGAGAACATTGTGGCGCTGTGCGATGTGGATTTGCTGCGGGCTGCTGAAACCTTCGAAAAGTTCCCCAAGGCCAGAATATATTGTGATTTCCGCGATATGCTGGAAAAGGAGAGTAAGAACATCGACGCAGTGGTGATAGCTACTCCTGACCATACGCATGCCCCGGCTGCAATGAGGGCGATGAAGATGGGCAAGCACGTCTATGTTGAAAAGCCGATGGCGCATACTATCTACGAGGTTCGCAAAATGACGAATATGGCCCGTAAGAAAAAGTTGGTTACCCAAATGGGCAATCAGGGCCACGCCGGCGAAGGGCTGCGGCTGACCTACGAGTTTATTCATGATGGTGCAATCGGTACTGTCCGTGAGGTGCATGTCTGGTCTAATCGTCCGATTTGGCCGCAGGGCATCGACAGGCCCAAGGAAACCCCGCCGGTGCCTGGTACGTTAGACTGGAATTTTTGGCTTGGTCCTGCTCCGTGGCGGCCATATAATCCGGCTTATGTACCGTTTAATTGGCGCGGCTGGTGGGATTTCGGCTGCGGTGCTATGGGAGATATGGCGGTGCATAACTCAGACCCCGCCTTTTTCTGCCTGGACCTCGATGCTCCATATGCTGTCGAGGCAGAAACCAGTCCGGTTAATAACGAAACATTTCCGAACTGGCAGATTATTACTTATTACTTCCCTGCCAAAGGTAACCGACCGCCGGTGAAAATGATATGGTACGACGGCGGTAAGATGCCGCCTCGCCCGCCGGAGATGGAAGAAGAACGTGAGCTTGGTAAGAACGGCATCTTGTTCGTCGGAGACGATGGCAAAATCATGTGCGACGGCTGGGCCGGTGCACCGAGAATTATCCCGGAGTCAAAGATGAAGGAATACCAACGGCCTGAAAAAACGCTGCCAAGGTCGCCCGGACATCATGAGGAATGGATTCAGGCCTGCAAAGAAAATAATCCCGGCAAGGCATTGGCGGGCTTCGAGTATTCCGGCCCGTTTACCGAGGCCTTATTGGTAGGCAATCTGGCAGTACGGCTGGGCAAAAGAATCGAGTGGGACTCCAAAAAGATGAGGGCAACCAATGCACCCGAAGCAAAAAAATACATTAGAAAAAAGTATCGCAAGGGATGGAGTCTTTAACAGAAGACAGGAGAATAAAATTCTGAATTCTGATTGGAAAGGGAAAAAACCAGATGAACAAAAGGGCAATAATCATTATCTTATCGATATTTGTTATAAATATGTGTTGCGAGGTTAAAGTGTTGGCTGACAATGTTGAAAAAGAGAACTGGCGGCTTGGGATACAGGCGTGGTCGTTTAACCGCTTTACATTTTACGAAGCGGTGGACAAAGCTAAGGCGCTGGGTCTGCGTTATATCGAAGCATATCCCGGCCAGCGCCTCAGCAAGGAAAAGGGCGGTGCCATGTTTGACCACGATATGCCATCTGAGATAAAGGCGAAAGTTCTGCAGAAGCTTCGGGGTGCAGGATTGAAACTCGTAAACTATGGCGTTGTTGCGCTGCCGAACGACGAAGCGGAATGTAGAAAGGTCTTCGATTTTGCCAGAGATATGGGAATTGAGACGATAGTGTCGGAGCCGCCGGAAGATGCCTTCGATTTGGTAGAGAAATTGTGCGATGAATATAAGATTAACGTAGCCATCCATAATCATCCCAAACCATCGCATTACTGGAACCCTGATACGGTGCTGAAAGTATGTAACGGACGCAGCAAACGCATCGGTGCCTGCGCAGACACAGGGCACTGGATGCGCTCCGGTATCAATCCGGTCGATGCGGTCAAGAAGCTTAAAGGTCGCATCATTAGTCTGCACTTTAAGGATTTGAACGAATTTGACAATCCTGAGGCACATGATGTTGTCTGGGGCACGGGAAAAGGGAATACTGGAGCGATATTAGCTGAGCTTGCTCAGCAGAACTTCAAAGGCGTTTTTTCGATTGAGTATGAATACAACTGGCTGAATTCGATACCCGAAATTGCCGGATGTATTTCTTATTTTGAGCGGACTGCGTCCGAGCTGAGCAAAAGCAAATAATAGAGTGCAAAGTACACCTGTATTCTTAAATTAACATCTTCTCTCCAAAAGACCGCATGGCAAGCGGAAAAACCAAAAGAAGTTTGCTTGACAATTATCGGAATTGGTGCAATAATACGGAATAATAGAGTTGATGGTAATTTTTCTAAATTTATGGAGTTGATAGAAGCACGATGAGTAATCAAAAAGCTAAAACTCGTCTCGGCGAAGGCCGAAGCCGTAGCGGGAAAGGCATAGACAGACGAGATTTTTTGCGTTCTACCGCGGCAGTAGGGGCTGGATTGGTCTTGTCACCGAGCATTTTTGGACAGACAGGCGGCGGCAAAAAAACAGATGATATAAACATGGCCTTGCTTGGCGCCGGCGAACAAGGACAGGTTCTGATGAACGCCTGTTTGAAGATACCGGGCATTCGGTTTAAGGCGGTCTGTGATATCTGGACGGCTTGGAATCAAAAACGCGTCTCGCGGATTTTGAAAAAATATCGCCACGAGCACAATACTTATGTTGACTACCAAGAAATGCTCGCTGCCGAAAAGGACCTTGATGCGGTGCTCATTGCCACGCCTGACTTCTGGCATGCCGAGCATGCTGTCGGGTGCTTAAAAGCCGGGCTGCACGTCTATTGCGAAAAAGAAATGTCCAACACTCTGGAAGGCGCCCGCCAGATGGTCAATGCCGCAAAGGAAACGGGCAAGCTTTTGCAAATAGGCCACCAACGCCGCAGCAATCCCCGCTATATTTACTGCTTTGAAAAGCTGGTTAAAGAAGCCAAACTACTGGGTCAAATCACCACTATAAACGGGCAGTGGAACCGAAGCAAATCTGCGTGCGAAGAGTTGCTCTGGCCGAAAGAAAGCGATATTGACGAGGCGACGCTGAATAAATACGGCTTTGAGTCTATGAAACAATTTAAAAATTGGCGATGGTATAAGAACTTAGGCGGAGGGCCGATTGTGGATTTGGGCTCACACCAAATAGATATTTATAGCTGGTTTCTCGGAGCGAATCCTAAATCCGTTATAGCCAGCGGTGGCACAGACTACTGGAAAGGTCGCGATTGGTATGACAATGTTATGGCCATTTATGAATACCAGACCAGCCAGGGAACTGTCAGGGCATTTTATCAGACAATAACGACCAACAGCAGAGCCGGTTACTATGAAGCCTTTATGGGTGACGAAGGTATGCTGAATATTTCCGAAGCTGCCAGCTCCTGGGATGGCGTTTATCGTGAGGCCTGGGTTCAGCCGGCAAAATGGGAGAAGTGGGTCAAAAAGGGCTACTTGAAACCGGCTACCGAGCAGCAGGTGCAGGAACCTGACCCGAACGCTGCTGTAGCTGTAGATGTTCGCGAGTCACCGCCTCCGCCCAAGTATGAACTGCAGGTCAAATTCCATGACCCTTACCATAAACCTCATCTTGAGAATTTCTTCGATGCGATTCGTGGCAAGGCAAAGCTGAATTGTCCCGCTGAAATCGGGTACGAGACGGCTGTCACGGTACTGAAGGTCAACGAGGCGGTTCAGACCGGGCGGAAGCTCGATTATAAGCCGGAAGAATTTAAAGTTTCGTAAATAAAATCCCAGATAAATATTTTAGGTTGGAAAAACCAGTTTTATATAGTGCCGTTGTTTAAGGTTTATACGTCGAGAAAAGGATTGCTCGTACGTTGAAAAAGGGATTAATAGCAACAGTTATTTTGATTTTGTCGGCATTGGTTTTGCCTGCTTTCGCTGGTACTGACTCGTCAGGGCGAAGCCCGTCGCAGCCCGAAGAGAAGTTATTGGGCGATGAAAGTGACGGCAGCCGGGCTGTTCCCATCCATCTTATCCCCATGTACCCTGAGAACGAAGACGGCGAAAAAGGTTTTAAGATAGCTGGCGATGATGATATTCTTTTGCCGTTTTCAACCCGCTGGACCTGCGGAGCGTGTCACAGCTATGCAACTGTCAGTAAGGGCTGGCATTTTAACGCCGTGGATGCAAATGCTGCACCCGGTCGGCCGGGCCAACCGTGGATTCTCGTCGATGCTTCTACCGGCACGCAGATTCCTCTTTCGTATCGTCCCTGGCCGCAAGCTTTCAAGCCGGAGCAAGTCGGCCTGACCCCTCGACAATTCACCAAACTTTTTGGCAGACATACCCCCGGAGGCGGCGCAGGAGAGCTTGAAAGCAAAAATCCTGATGAGTTCATGCGCGAGTTTATTTCAGGAAAGTTGGAAATCAATTGTCTTGCCTGTCATAATCCTAACCCTGAGCAGGACCAGGCAGGATATGCTATCCAGATAGCCCGTGAGAATTTCCGCTGGGCTGCTGCTGCATCGTGTGAATTTGCCTCTATGAGCGGTTCAGCTATTGATATGCCCGAAACATACGACCCTTTTATGCCTATGCCTTTGAACGACCCAAAGAAGACTCCGCCAGGTGTCAGTTACCGTAAAGACGCATTTGACGAGGACAACTGGGTGTTCTTTGACATTACCAGGAAGGTACCTAACGAGCGTTGCTATTTCTGTCATTCCAACATGGATGCAGGTAGCGACAGTCCGGAAAGATGGGCGGCAGATGAGGACGTGCACTTGACGGCGGGATTGAAATGCGTTGACTGTCACCGTAACGGTGTTGAGCATAACATTATTCGAGGATATGAAGGTGAAGAGTTTATCTCGGCAAACCTATTAGCAGCTACATCATCATGTGAGGGTTGTCACACGATGGGGCGTTTGGGTGCGCCTTTGCTAAAACATGCGCATGCTGGCATTCCTCCGGTGCATTTTGATAAATTAAGCTGCACTGCCTGTCACTCAGGCCCTTGGCCCGGTGAAAAGACGATTCAGACAAAAACATCGAGGGCACATAGTTTAGGTATTGCCGGCATAAATAAATCACCGGAAGTGCTGCCGCACATTCTATCTGTTGTTTTTGCAAAGCAGTCGAATGGTAAAATTGCTCCTCATAAGATGTTTTGGCCTGCTTTCTGGGGCACTATCAAAGAGGAAAAAGTAACGCCGATAGACCTTGAAGTCGTCAGGAAAACCGTACGTAACATTCTCGCCAAGCAAAGGCTTCCTCGGTCAGGCGATTGGCGAGTCTTTACTACTGAGCATATTGCTGAAGGACTGAATTTATTACAGAAGAAAATTGAAGGCAAAGCTGTTTATGTAAGCGCAGGTAAACTTTATCAAATAGATAACGAAGGTGAGCTGACTGCCGCTGAACACGATGCAGCTAAGCCGTACATGTGGCCGATTGCCCATGATGTCAGGCCTGCTGCTCAATCGCTGGGCGTCCGAAGATGTGAAGATTGCCACGCAACGGATGCACCTTTCTTTTTCGGTGCAGTTGCTGTTGATTCACCAATTGTTTCAGAGCGAGACTCGTCTAAGGAAATGGTAGGGTTCCAGGAGAGCGACCGTTTTTATGCGTGGGCGTTTGCTTTTTCATTTGTATTTCGTCCGTGGCTGAAGGTTATTGCACTCGGCTGTTGCGGGATTATTGGCGGTGTTATATTATTATATGCTCTTAGAGCCCTGGCCTGTATTGTGAAGTTGTTAGCCGGTAGAAGTTAGTATGTCTGACTGAGAATGAATAATATGTTTCGTACGTTATCAATAATCATTTTTTTGGCCACCTTTTTAGGTATCGGTATATGTTGTTTGATATTTCCATGCTCTAAGGAATGCCGGTGGGGACCTCTTGCGATTTTGAGAAGAGCTATGCGTATTTTTACTATGCTGTTTCTGGAGCAGAAATTGAGTCTGGTTGGTGCTCTTCGAAAGCTCGTATATCTATTAGCATTACTTTGCTTTTTAGTATTGGCGATTACAAGTTTCTATCCGGTATTGGTTCTTAAAGAACCCATTCACGGTTACTGGCTGATGCTGCATGCAACTTTTGCGCCGGTTTTCGCTATATGTTTAGCTGTTCTGGCTGTAATGTGGGCGGGAAACTGCCGTTTCAATAGAAATGATTGGCCGTGGCTAACACGTATCATTGAGCGTGTTACTTTGGCCAAAAGGGTCGGAGATGAGCCTTCTGATACAGCCCCTGGTCTTGGGCGTAAAATAACTTTCTGGCTAATCGTTGTGCTGGCACTTCCACTAATTCTGTCGATTATTTCGAGTATGTTCCTGCTTTTCGGAACTTATTGGCAGGAACTTCTTTTAGATATTCATCGATACACGGCTTTAGCATTTGCGATTGTTGCAATTGTGTATACTTATTTGATGATACGGGCCAAAATGAGAGAATGACGATAAGAGGGCCGAAATCCTGCAGTCGTATTGGTTCTTAATTCAGCAGACACTATTTTGCCATTTTTTTCTGGACATTGTGAATAAATAGTGGCAATTTTATACTCGTTTAGGTACCCGGCAAGATGCTGGGGAGAAATAAGTTACAGTATTTTAATTAGGAGAACAGATTATGAGTAATGGATTACTGCCGAATTATTTGAGCATGGCCAAGCCCAACCCGATGGAGAATCGGGCGCCATGGTACAAGAACACAGCTCCATCGTACGCAGGCATATTTCTTTCAGTTCCCTTTATGACTGGTACAGTTGGAGCATTGCAGTACGGCAGCGTTTGGGCTGCAGTAGTAGGGCTGTTTTTAGGGGCGCTGTTTTGTTTCTTGCTCTATTACGTGCCGGCGATGCTTGGACTCAGGACCGGAATGCCGCTTTACGTGGTAGGCTCTTCGACTTTTGGCTCACATGGAGGTATTCTTATGCCGGGCTTGTTGATGGGCGTGCTGCAGATTGGATGGCACGCCGTGTTCACATTTTCAGCGGCATCGTTTTTTATGACTGCAATTGGTTCTGACGCAGGCCCAAATACCGCAATCTTCTGGCTGGTTTGTATTGTTTGGGGGATGGCACTGGCTTTGGTTGGAGCAGTGGGGATTGGTATACTCGCCAAGCTTTCAAGCTGGTTGCCAATCTTTCCGTTGCTTATTATCATCATCGCTGGTTTTGCAAATATGGGCGGATTGAGTAAATTCAGTTCTTCCGTATCCATATCACTTCATGGGGCTGCCTTAGCGCTGATACCGATTTTGGGTTTGGGAGCATTTGCCGCGCTTCAGTCTGCTGCCGGCTTTTTTGCAACAGCCGGGGCTGCGGGTGCTGATTTTGCAATGAACAGCAGAAACAAAAAAGATGTTGTTATGGGTGGGTTATTTGGCATTACTATCGTAGCTTTGGTCGCGGGATTCTTTTCGATACTGACAATTGCCGGCGCGATGGGCAAAAACCCTGAAATCGCTGTTAATGCTGGAATGGGAACAGCCAAACTCGATGTCTTTGCTGCATTTATCGGTTCGATTGGCGAAGTTGGCGCCCTTTCGAAAATAATGTACTGGGTATTTGTAATTGCTTGTATCTGCCCGACAGGTTTCTGTGCCTTTCTGGCCGCCAATTCCTTCTCTACGATGTTCCCGAAACTTCCGCGAATCGGTATGGCCTTAGCTGCTGGTGCTGTCGGTGTTATTTTAGCAGCAACAGGTGTTGCCCAGAATCTTGTTGCTTTCTTCCTGATTATTGGTGCCTCGTTTGGGCCGATTATTGGAGCGATGACAGCCGATTATATCCGTAGTGGCGAGTGGTCCGGACCGAGGAAAGGAATCAACAAAGCAGGATATATCGCCTGGGCGACTGGCTTTTTTGTGGGCATTTTGGGAATCATTCCGGGAATTGGTTTCTCGTACGGCCTTGAAACACTAATGTCATTCATCGTTGGCTTTGCTGTTTATCTGATTCTGGCTGAATGCGGACTTGAGCCCGAAACCGTTAAACTCGATACGGCCGGATAAACATTACGTTTCTCAAGAAGCTCGTTTTTATATATTGACTATTAAGACAGGGATTCGGGAGCACCGAATCCCTGTCTTATTTTTGTCGTCATTCTATATGAGATTTCCAAGTTAAGCCCTAAGTAGGGTATTGACAGTTTGTTACGTTTGCATATTCGGGGGGTGTCGTTTTTATAACCGCGGAAAGAAAGGACAAATATCCTACGGAGCAGCTTGACAAGACCGTATATATCGGATAAAGTATAGTTAACTCAACAAGTTATGAAATTTTAAGGTTTTAAAATGATGATTAGCCCTTGTAGCCCAATCGTAAAGCTTTCTTTGCCGGTGTTGCTGGTAATATCTTTGTGTCTTATTCCTTCCTGCAAAAAATCATCTCCGCAGGCACCGGAACAACCGACGGCTGATATTTCCAAAAGCGAGGCAGGCAATACAGAGATTAAGATGCCTGATACTCCAACGCCGACAACCTCCGAGGCACCAGATGTCCACGCTGAGGATATGAATACCCCCGATGATTCAAACGCTCCAAAAGATGCAAACACCACAAAATTGGTGCCGATTGAGCTTAAGCTGCCCAAGCCGACGTTTGTAGGCACACCGCAGGATGCCCAAGTGCCTAACCTTGAAAAACCGATGGGCAAAGCCAGGCCGCCATTTTTAGCTCCGGCTGGAACAAAAAACGTCGCACTCGGAAAGCCAGTATCCAGCAGCGATGAAGAACCAATCATCGGAGAGCTTGAGCTGATAACCGACGATGACAAAGAGGCAGCAGATGGTTGCTATGTCGAGTTGGGCCCGTTCCTGCAGCATGTTACGATTGACCTTGAAGCTATGTATGAGATATATGCTATTGTATTCTGGCACTACCATAAGCAGGCGCGGGTTTATTACGATGTGATAATACAGGTTGCCGACGACCCCGACTTTATTGTAAATGTCAGAACGCTATTTAATAATGATATTGATAACTCTGCGGGTTTGGGTGTAGGCAAGGATATGCATTATACTGAAACTCATGAGGGTAAGCTTATCGACGCCAAGGGCCAGCATACCCGCTATGTCCGCCTCTACAGCAACGGCAACAACGGTAATGACTTGAACCATTATATTGAGGTGGCAGTTTACGGTAAGCCCGTAGAATGAAACCGGTAGATTCCGGGTTGTCTGCGAAATCATTCACAAAATGTTGCTTCTCCTTTTTGGCCGTCATGGCTCTTGCGCTTGCGTTTCGCCTGCCCCGATTAGGGCAGAGGCCGATGCACTGCGACGAGGCCGTTCACGGCATTAAGTTCGGCCGGTTGCTGGAAGAAGGTGCCTATACTTACGACCCGAATGAATACCACGGCCCGACGCTTAACTATCTGACTTTAATCCCTGCCTGGCTCGGTTCGGCTGATAAACTAACGGATGTTAGCGAGCGCATTTTGCGTATTGTGCCCGTTTTTTTTGGTGTGCTGCTGGTATTGATGACCTTGCTGCTGGCCGATGGTTTGGGTCGGACGGCAACGGTTATAGCTGCCTTAATGACCGCCATTTCACCGGCATTTGTTTTCTACAGTCGCTACTACATTCAGGAAATGCTGCTGGTTTGTTTTACCTTTGGAGCAATCACCTGCGGCTGGCGATATACGCAGAGCAAAAAAATCGGGTGGGTATTGTTGACGGGGATATTCCTCGGGCTTATGCACGCGACAAAAGAAACGTGCATCATAGCTTTCGGCTCAATGTTCCTGGCCCTGCTGATTGTCCTTTTGTTACAAAGTAGGGATTTAAATGCTCCTAAGACAATAAAAGGTACGCATCTTATCATAGGTTTGGCTGCTGCTGTTGTAGTTTCGGCTCTTTTTTACTCGTCGTTTTTCACTAATCCCAGCGGTATTTTGGATTCCGTGCGCACTTATACAACTTATTTCAGCCGGTCAGGAAATAATAGTCTGCATATCCATCCGTGGTATTATTATCTCGACATACTGACCTGGATAGAAGGTTTTGAAAAGCTTACCTGGAATGAAGACCTTATTGTTGTCGCAGCCGCATTTGGTTTCATAGTTATGATTGTCAAAAGATACAGAGCGCCCTTTAACCTTTCTCTTCTTCGATTCCTCGCCTTCTACACCTTGATAATGACCGTGGTATATTCCGCGATTCCCTATAAAACTCCCTGGTGTCTCCTGGGATTTCTACACGGTATGATTTTGTTGGCTGCTGTCGGAGTAACGGTTTTGATAAAGATATCTGTCTATCGGTGGGAGAAACTGGCCTTTGGATTTATTTTGGTGATTTTTGGCTTGCTACTTCCCGCTGGCCAGGCCTATTTGGGCAGTTACAAATATTATGCGGACCCTCGCAATCCTTATGTTTACGCTCATCCGACAACGGATGTTTTCGCTATGGTGCGAAGGGTTAAGGAAATAGCTGGCGTTCATGAAGACGGCTTCAACACGCATATCCAGGTTATTTGCCCGGATTCCGACTATTGGCCTCTTCCTTGGTATCTGCGCTCTTTCACCCGCGTTGGTTATTGGGATTATGTGGATATGAATGAGCCGGCAGCACCTGTCATTATCGCCTCTGCGAGCGTGGAGCAGGAACTTATAAGAAAGCTGTACGAACTGCCACCGCCCGGAAAAAAGAACCTTTATGTTCCCTTGTTTGATACATATATGGAATTGCGTCCTCAGATAGAGCTGCGAGGTTATGTCATAAAAGATTTGTGGGACCGCTTGCAGCAGAGTCCAGCCCCGTCGATTCAATCACAGACAACGGGTGAAAAATGACTCAGCCGGAACCAGGAACATGCTTTATCAACGGTGATTGGGATTCAATTTCCGGAATTCATCGTTTTTGCCATGAAGCGATGGCAACTACTTTTGAGGTTATGATTCTGCATGAGGACAGCCGTTACGCTCAACAGGCGGCTCGGGCTGCTTTCGACGAGCTTGAGCGGCTCGAAGCTGAACTTAGCCGGTTTATTGAAAATAGTGACATCTCCCGTATTAACAACCTCGCTGCCAACCAGCCTTTGCGGATTGGCCTGGATGCGTTTGGGTGCCTGCAGCTCAGTGTTAAAATCAATGCCGAGACCAACGGGGCTTTTGATATTACTGTTGGGTCTCGACACTCGAAGCCGAGAATAGAGAATCCCACTCGTCAGGGCAGAGGCCCAGCTGGAGTCCCGATAAAATTGGATGAGTCGCAACATACAGTTGAGCTATTGACCAGCCAGGTGCAAATTGATTTGGGTGGTATCGGTAAAGGCTTCGCCGTTGACCGGATGGCAGAGTTGCTGCGGGAATGGAGTATCGACGTCGCCTTGATATCCGGCGGCTATAGCTCGGTTTTAGCTCTCAATGCCCCGCCTGATACAATTCGCCGCGTTGCGTCGCAACAGGAAGGCTGGCCGGTGACGTTAAGCAATCCCCATAATCGTAAACAAACTTTAGCTCGTCTTTACTTGCAAGGGCGTGCTGTTGGCGCTTCGGGTTTACAGAAGGGCCTGCATATCATTGACCCTCGCACAGCCCGTCCGGCTAAAGGGAAAATTGCTGCATGGGCTTGTGCCACTGATGCGGCAACCGTTGATGCTCTTTCGACCGCCTTTATGGTTATGAGCCCGGATGAAATCGGCAAGTACTGTTCACACCATCCGGATGTGCAGGCAATGGTCATATTGCAGGGTGAGGAAAAGGAGCTGCAAAAAGGGCAAATTCTACGCTTCGGACGATGGGAAGAGGATGTTGTGTGAGGCCTTCTATTTGTCGGTCATAGTCCGCTTTATAGCTGCCAGCTCAAGAAGAATACTCCAAAAGCTGCGTGTCGTGGAAAGCCGGCTGTCACGGTCACAGGTCCAGTTTATAGGAAATTCCTTTATACTGTAACCTTCTTTTCGGGCCCGCATTATGATTTCTACATCGAAGGCAAATCCATCAGTGGAACATCCGTAATATAACTGCCGTGCTACATCACCTTTGTATATTTTGAAGCCGCATTGTGTATCAGTGAATTCTTTGGGGATTTTCATATAAAGAATCACGAACCAGTGGAAAATCATAGCGCAAATTCGGCGATATAAGCTCCGCGATTTTTCGATATGGGAGCCTTTTATTTTTCTCGAGCCGTGCGCTATATTACAGGCGCCGCTTTTCAATAATTCAAGCCCGCGTAGGACATTGTTATAGGGTACGCAGCAGCCGCTGTCGGCGAACATCACGTATTCACCATGGCTCTGCGTGATAGCCGTGCGAACGGCGGAACCTTTGCCGCGATGTCGCTCGTAACGAATCACATTCAATGTTACTTCTGAGGGAATTTTTGTATTTTTTGCAGCTTCAGCGGTATTGTCGCTGCTGCCGTCATCGACGACTATGATTTCCCCGGTAAAATTATTGTTTTGTAAGAACGCCGCTGCCGCTTCGACATCGTGGGCAATCTTTTTGCTTTCGTTAAGTACCGGTATGACAATAGACAAATCCATATAGTCTGTTTCTCGATTATAAAGCAGGTTTCTGCTGCTCCATCACCAGCTGCTTTAATCAGCACGCTGACATTATAATGCCTGTTCGCCGCTCAGAAAAGCCTAAAAATCTCTCTGAATCGGCAGCGTCGATAATAAACCTTTGTTGCGATTTGGCGTAATAAATGATATAATGTCGTATGCTTGCATATGGTTTGTGGAACCGTAGGTGTGAGATTTGACTTGTCTCGGCGCTCGTCAAGGCGAAGGCCTTGCCGTAGCTCTGGTAGGCCGAGCCGTAGCCGGAAAAGTAAATACGGGGGCGAAAGGCTTCGACCGGATGGCGGATGGTCAAGCTGCATGCCCAGGACGCCGGTTGGCCTGGTTAATCATCCGGCAACAAATTTAAATGGCAACTACCAGTTGCAAATGGCTGCTTAATTAAGCGGCCCGTCCTGCTGAATCTTGCCTGTGGGTTCGGTAAGGGCGTCAGATAGCAGGCTTTGCTGAGCCGGTTGTTCGGGCCGGCAAGGTGAGATTTAATCCCGAAATAGCCGGGCTAATAGCCTGTCGTTTGGCGCTCAGCCCGGCGAAAAATAATAGAGCGACTAAGCATGTAGACGCTTGTCTTGAAACATCTCGGGACGGGGGTTCGAATCCCCCCGCCTCCAGTCTTCGCTCGGAGCAGGGCGACGAGTGAAGACTGCCGCGTCGTAGCGCAAGCGAAGACGGGCTTTGGCGTTTTTGAGCAGAAGACTATGCGAACAGTTTATCTCATCAGAAGTGTAAAATATCCTGAGCAAACCTATATTGGGATAACATCTGATTTTGACTATCGACTTCGGCAACATAATACAAGCCAATCACCTCACACAAGAAAGTATGCACCGTGGGAACTTATTGCAGCCATCCAGTTTTCGGACAAACGTAAAGCGAACGCTTTTGAACGCTACTTGAAAACCGGATCAGGAAGGGCGTTTACCAAAAAGTACTTCTGGTAGTCTGCCTAAGCAATGGTTCAGCGCAGCCGAAGGAACAACTGCGTTTGCTACTGGTGTGCTCCCTCCCAGGGTTCATCGTGAGTGGGGAGCATATCGGCTTTTGGAGTGGCCATAGTGACGGGCATTTTGACAGATATTTTCTGGGAGCTGCGGACGACCCGGCCTAATTTTTCTTTCGTGACCCTAACCGGCTCAGTAACAAGTTCGGGCATGCTATAAGTCCAGAGACAGCTGTCATAATAAGCAGGGTCTTTCTGTGGCAGAAGCACCGGCTTGTATACTTCTCCCTTCTCATCCACATAAGCAAGATATATTCTGGTGAATACGCCGCTATTTCTTTTACTGCTGAATGCTATCCAACGGCCATTACTTGACCAGCTATGCCAGCTTTCGCTTTCGTCACTGTTGGTATCGAGCCGGCGGTACGAAAACTTACCTGTTTGTCGAGCTGCTTCGAGGTCCATCAGATACAGGTCGCTGCTGTGCCGGTAAACCGGGAAGCAGCCATAATCGCACATGCAGAATAGCAGCCAGCGGCCGTCAGGGCTAATCCTCGGCAAAAGGATGGACTTACCTGTATCCTGAGCTGAGAGCACGGTTTCCAGCGGGCCCCACTGGTCACGGTCAATGTCGTAATTTGCCCGGACAAGGTTGTACTTAATTTGGTTGTAGGATTTTGGGACGACGGTGCGGTCCTGCCATGTTATTGGAGCGCTGCAGAAATACAGGTAGCGACCATCGGGTGCCCAGGTCGGATAGGTTTCGAGCTGGTCCTTTTTAGCGAGGTCCGGCGTGGTTTTTGCCGTTTTCGAGTCAGGCAGATAGTAAGCCATGAGGGAGTCGAAGTCCATCACGTCACGGACCTCACTTGCGGAGGAATGAAATAACTGTCTGACCTTATTTATGGAAAATGCCGCCACTCGGCCGCTGGGGTGCCAGGATGCATAACCGAATTTTGTTCCTATTTTTTTTACCTTGCCGTCTTCGATTAACAAAGTTGAACTGCCAAAATCTGCGCTGCGGATGCCGATTAACATTTTGTCTGTCTGGTTTCCGCAAAAAGTGTGGCAGTTAAGACAGCCATGCTTAAAGTACCCATTGTTCAATATAAGTGATTCATCGAAGCTGCTCAGATTGCGTTGATATATGCCCATTTCCCTCCAGGTGCTATGTCCCGGCCGAATCTTTCTATATACAAGGAAAGCATCTGTGTCCTCATTGGCAATTTCGCAGGTGAGGGTTTCAAAGCGTAACCATCGCTCCTTTTCCACTTTTGAAGATGAGGTGGTTGCCTGGGACTCGACGAAAATATCCACACTTAGCTGCTGTCCTCGGTTCAAATCGAGGAGCTTGTGCCAGGGGTGCTCCGGAATCACAATCTTTGGTGTTCCGCTGAATATCTCAATTGGTTTTCCTTCTTTGGAATATATTCTTACAAAGTAGCGTGAGCCATCTTGCTGTATGAAAAAGTTTAAGGGTGCGATGTTAGGCGGGATGACGGTGCCGGAATAATCAGGTTGAATTTTTGCAGGTTGATTAATAACGCTGTATTGTGTGATTGTTGCTTTATTATCACGGAAGACGTGGAGCAGCGCAAAAATTATAAGTGCACAAGCTATAAGCGCGTAAACAATTTTAGTTTTTTTACTTTTATGCTTTTGAGTCATTTCTCTGTACCCGAATGCGCATAGGCGTAGAAGAAATAGGTGTTGCGGGAATTTTTTGACAGCTCTTTAAGAACGGCTTGTTTGTCTGCACCATACATATTGAGTAGCCGACTAAAGTCATCGATTCGCTGGTGCAGCTTAGGACTTGGTTTGTAACTGCTCAGATGGAGTGGCTTTCTTGTTTCGTACGCATAGATAAGAGCCGCTTCTTCGTAATGTGTGGGTAGCTCGAGATAACCGAAATCATGTAGACGCTCAATGTTCTGGATAAAGTTGCCTAAATGTTTGTTTAACATATACCAGGCCATTAGGTATTCAAAGGCCATTTGATTTTGGTTGTTTCTCTCTAATAACAAAGAGAGCCTTCTCTGTGTTGGTATTGAGCTGATGGGATAATCCTTATCCAGACATAAACTACGCAGATGCTGGATATACTGGTCTGTCGAGAGGTCAAGGTCAGACTGAATTTTATCGAGATAGTGATTTGCCCAGTCAGCATGAAAGAGAGTTTTACTAAGCGCGCCAAGGTAGATGTGGGCAGAACCTGTATTGCCTTTTATCATATTTATCAGGGCCAATCGCTGTAAAACCATAGGGCGGTCCCCAAGCCCTTCCAAACTTTCGGTCAGGGCATTTTCAGCTATGTTAATAAGGCCGATATCTAAATAAACGTCGTAGCGCTGCCAGTAGCACCGCTTATATGCCGGGTCGGTCAGGAACAGATAATCCGGGTCCTGTGGCCGGGTGAACATCTCATAACCCAGTCGGCCGGTGTGATATAAGGCTCTGTTGACTGAGTGAGCTACAAAGGGGTCGTTGGGGTTACGTCGGGCAGAAGCAAGTAATTCCGGCCACATCTTGTGATAAGCATAATAATCAACCTTAAACCAGGTTCTAAGGTTGCCATCGTAGGAGAGGGAAACGGCAATACAGGTAATAACAAGCAAAAGCATCGTTCCGATGACCCATCTGGTTTTTGATGGGTGTCTATACCAGGAAAATATTTTTGCCGGTAAATTGGAAGGTTTATCTCGGTGCTTTTTTGCGTGTTTCTTACTTGTCCGGCTTTTTGTAAGGTGGAGTCTTTTTTTGAGTATTTGCCAAAGGCCTAATACAAGAAGCATCAAAGGTGGGAGCAAATAAAGTAGATAGACTATTGTAACTGCTTTTTTGCGGGCTTCGTAATAAAGGATTTTCCATGAGAAAGGTAATAGGTTACAAAAGGCATCGACGATACTAATTCGGAAGATAAGAAGTCCTATTACATATGGAATAACAGCGGCGGATAACAAATAAAACAATCCTGTTTTCCACCGATAACTGAAAAGTAGCTCATAAATTGCACAGACAACTGCAAAAAGCAGAATCACTCCGCTGGCAAGATAATATAAAATCACGGACAGGAATAAAAAAGCGCCCAAAGAGCTAAAAACCGAAGTACGCGATGAAGTTGCCTTTAAATACAAACAAGCGAAAAGTAGCGCAGTCAAAAATGCGAGCGTTGTGGCGAAGTGATAGGCATACTGTGTATAGAGAATAAGCAGAAGGATTGGTGGAATAAAGCCAATCCAGCGAATTAGCGGTGAATTTGTAGTTTTCAATAGATAGTTAATACACGCGCTGAGCAGCCAGGCCTGCATTGTTACAACAAGGGCCCCAGCCCAGGAATAATAGAAAAGTTGAGACAGGAAAGCTGAGAGATATTCGAGCGGGCCGCCCGGGTATGATAGAAACGTCAGGAAAAAGGCCCAGCCTTTGTAAAAGGCCGGGAAATTTGTGATAACACCAGCCCCGTGATATATCAGGCGCAAGTCCACAAAAAGCCAGAGATAAAGATAAAAAGAAACGAAAAAGATGAAGCTTCGGAGCAGCCGACCAGCATCCTGGTTCAGATATCGTTTTGTGGTGTCTTTTGCACAAGATTGCAAAGTAAGGACCCACCTTGATAACTTTCGAATCGTATATGGGAACAATTTATTATGCTGTAAACTGCACCACTTTGTAGCCGCCTATGATTATATTCAAGACACCCTCACTCCGCAAGCATATTCGCCTCCTTCAAATTCCGAAACATCTGCAGATATAACAACTCATCAGGAATAACCAGTAAGAGGTTCAAAGGACAAGCTGCCATGAAGCTTGCCGAACAACATTTGTCAAAAGACACTTCTGGTAATATATAGTCGTTCACTTATATCACACCGGCAAATACGCGACCTGACATTATTCAACTGACAACACAAATAAGTAACCCTTAGGCACAATGCAATCATCTTTTTACTCATCCCCAGCGGCCTTCGACGCACCAGCCTTTGTGCGGTGTGGTAAAATGCCCAAAAAATGCGCCATCTCGTCAAGGTACCTATCGATGTCGCCCTTATACACTGTTTCTATAACATCCTCAGGGTCTCGATCGTCTGGCGACCTATATTGATATATTCGTGCCCAAATCTCCTGTTTCAGATTTTCCGACAACTTTTTTGAACTCGCCATAATTTATCACCTCTTTTCTTATCATTTTTCATTTATATATTGTCTACTCTGAAAAACGCACCAGTCGTTTAGATTTTGCCAACTTCAATGTGACATGTGCTCATCTTGTTTCCAATCATAATCTGTTCCGTTGTTTTTCCCTTCCCAACAAAATGGTATAAGGGATAAAACCGGAGGGTTGGGCATAAACCAACGCGATCCATGCCCAACCCAGCCGGTGCGTGCAGGCAAAACTGTCATACATATTTCATAAGGTAATGATAATTTCTCTCACCAATTTGCAGCATTGCCGCACACTTACGTTCGAATGCGCCGTCTGTTAGGCCTCGCCTAAAAAGAGACTGCCTAAGATATCTCTTCTGGTGTAGCCAAACCATTTTTACATCTAATTTGGAACAGCCAGCTTTTTTGATAGCATTCATTTCGCCCGGCGACGGCAGTGTTACAGAAGACAAGGCTTTTATCAAAGCATCCATGTTCATCCACCTTTCCCTGCACGGCGATCCATAATTTACCGAGAGCTGTATACTATAATGCCATACTCACCCCCGATACGTCAAGAAAAAAATGCCGTAACTCTTTATGCAGCAAAGAGTTGCAATTTTAACAGGTTGCATTTGCTTTTTCGGTTTGCGCCATTCGAGACTGAATAGTCCAAGAATACACAGGGAAATAGGATAGTTGCCGCTCAACACAATACCGTTATTTGCTTATATTTCAAAAAACTGCGAGATCTGTGACCATTTCTACTAAAATGGATTGCCTACCTCGACCAATGTGTGCTATAATTGAACCATACGTGTATGATAGTTTGCATATTATGATGAAAGGTAGTACTAAAATGGCAAAACCGAATTCGAAAAAAATTCTTCAAAAAACAGTAGAAAAACAAAATCCTGTTCCAGCACAAACGTGCGTCCCTAAAAATAAAATCTCGGACACAAAGATATTGGAAACATTCAAACAATATTTTGACCTAGGCAAGGGTATGCCGACTATCGTCAAGGAACTGGGCATAACTCTTGCAGAATTACGCGCTCGTCTAAGGGACGCATACAAGAATAACACTATAGTATTCAAGCCCCCAACCAATGGTAAATTAGAGCAGCGTTTGACCGAAAAGTGGCCGAATGTTCAATATCATGTGCTGAATGCACGGGGGGAGCATTTCTTCCGTGGTTCAGCCAATGTATTTTTCCATCATATGCAGGCGGTTCTCGAGAGGCGCGACAAGGAAAAACCCCTCAGAATTGGCGTCGTTAGTGGCCGGACAACTGGTGGGATGATAGAAGCGATGTGTAACACCAAGAAAAGCTGGGGGGATCTCATGCCCCTTGACTTGTTGCCGGACGAAATATGTATTTATGCATTGAATGTATCTCAACTCGAACGCTATGATCAACTAAAGGGCAATGCTAACGTTTTGGCCTACGAGCTTGCTCGTCGCTTCACCTCAGAGGTTAAAAGCAAAAAGGTAGAAGCTTACGGCTTGTCTGCTGCATTATTACAAACCAAAGATGAAGTACATAGGACTGATTGTGCCCCAGAGACTCGATTATTACTCAAGTACACTGATCCAAACAGGCTTCACGCTTCTTTAACTGCTTTGAATAAGCCCGTCGAAGAAGGTCTGCCCAAAGAAAGCCAATTGGATATCGTCATTACAGGGGTAGGCAGCATTCGGGATTCTTTGTTTAAACAGTACTGTGAGGCTAACGGCTTTGATATTGACCGTCTTCAAGCCGAGCAATTAATTGTTGGCGATATAGCTTATTGTCCTGTGACCCGAACAGGTGAGCCTAGGAAACTATACGACAAAGACCGTAGAGAATGTGAGTTTTATCGCGCTGTGTCGCTAGAAGTGCTTCGTGAAATGAGTTCAGATCCTTATAAAAGGGTGATACTAGTTGCTCGCAATACACGCGAAAGCAACAAAACGGATCCAATTCACGCTGCTATAACGAAGGACGCACACTTTTGCAATGTCTTCATAACAGATGATACCACTGCCCATGATCTCTATATCAAACTCGGATCCCTAACTGCTTAAACATATCCAATTCTTTGTCGCCCATATCCGAAAGACTTTTTGTCGGTTACCTCTCAAAAACGGTGCCACTTTCACAACAAGCTCCCCGCTCGATTGCGAGCCAATAATATATTACTACATATCCCATCCCTCTATCGCCTGTCGTCTATATACCGCCTCATTTTGTGCCTTGGCATCAAGACCGACTACGACCAAACTGATTTTAGGTGTGGCCTAAAGTTATAGTACCGCCGGCAATTATGTGGCCGTCATTATTATACAACACAAGTTTTTGGCCGGGACAGGGTGCGAACTGGGGCTTGCTAAACTCAACTGTCATATCAGCTTGACCGGTCTTGGCCGCCGGCAGGCGAGCTTCGATAACACTGCATGGACTGGGCTCGCCGGAAGAGCGAATCTTTCCATAGACCTTTTTACCCTTGACCAATTCTTCAGGTATAAGCGTGTTTAGCTGATTTGCTCTGATAGTATGATAGCTTACTTCATCTTTGGTACCGAGGGCTATGGTGTTTGTCTGTGCATCTATTTTGCCCACATAAAGCGGCTTGCCGCCGGCAAAACCGATTCCCTTTCTCTGGCCAAGCGTATAATTTGCAATACCCTTGTGCGTACCTATTTTGTTGCCCTGCATATCAGTAATATCGCCGTTCTGGTTTGTTCCGTTGCCAACCAAAGCAGTTCGATAGTCGCCTTCTCTGGAAAAGCATAATTCCATACTTTCGGGTTTTTCCGCAACGCTTAGATTTAGCTGCGAGGCAATTGAGCGAACCTTTTTCTTGGTCAATTCGCCTAAAGGAAGAACAAGATTTGACAGTTTTTTTGCGGCAATACCATACAGGAAATAACTTTGGTCCTTCTCTTTATCTTCTGCCCGGCCGAGTCGAACCTGGTCTGTAGTTTTAACAACTCGTGCGTAATGTCCCGTAGCCAGATAACGGACATTGAATGTCTCCTGCAGGAAATTCCACACCAATGAAAATTTCAGAAATGCGTTGCAGTCAACACATGGGTTGGGCGTTTTGCCCCTTTCGTAGGATTGCTGGAATGGCTCGATGATAAATCGCTGGAAAACTTCGGTAACATCGATGAAGTAATGGGCTATATCCAGTTCGTTGCAGACAAATGCACCATCAGCCCCGCAGCAACCTCGGCTGTTTGTTCCGCGCAATACGGGGATTTTCATTGTAATACCTAAAACGTCCCAGCCGGCTTCTTTTAGAATATGAGCTGTAATGCTGCTGTCAACACCACCACTCATCAGCACAGCTATTTGCCTGTGAAGCCCCTTCTTGGGAGTCCAGGGTGAGGAGCTTGGCGGAAGTAATTTGATATTGCACTTGTTCGTTAGCATTATTTTCCAAAAATATCAGATGCGGCTTAGCGATTTCGACTCAGAATACCATATGGGTGAAAAATAGTCAAAATGGGCGAACATGAAATACCGCCTGGGTTAATACCGGGTTGGCCCTCGGGGATGGGAATATCTAATTGGGCAAAATACTCCTTCCAGGCAACGAGCGTTTCTCTTGTCTGCGGCTCTTTAAATGTCATCGGCTGTAAGTCAAAAACAGGCCTGTTTTTATTCGCTCGTAGGAATATCTCATAAATCAGCTCCGAGCAGTAATAAGCATCATTGTCAATAGCGAATACCTTATCATACGGTTTTCCCTTCAAAGCGAGAGCTTCTTTAAGGGCGGAAGGTATGAGATGGCGATAAGATTTCTTAAGACGCCCTACTGCAACCTTTGGCTGGTGCTGAGCGTCGAGACTGCGGTTGAGGAAATCCTGCAGAGGTGTAATTTCCACGCCGCTTGATACTGCTTCAATCACGACAAAATTGTCGCTATTATTTTTTGCAGCAATACCGACATGCGAAAGGTTCGCCCCCTCGTATCCTGTTGTAACTTTTTCTATAGCATCACAAAGTGGGCTGCTATCGAGGTCCTGAAAAAGCAAATCCCCCGGCTGAAGCACAAAATCCCGACTTTCTTCAGGAATACTTTGCCTGCATCCGGAAAGCAGCAGGCCGATTGAAATTAGTAATAAAGCCCTTTTTGTTGAGCTCATAAGGCCTCCTCTGATAATCCACAGACAAGTTCCTTAACCATCTCTAAGTACTCTTTGGGTTCATCATAGGGCGGACGCCGATTTTGTCAATATTTGCCGTCCTTTGAAGTTTAGCCCTGTTTTTATATGGGAAAAAACGGAGGTGAAAAATCTTTTTTGACTATAAAAAAGTATTTGATTACTATTATAGTTGTTATTAGAATTAAGGTAGTTCAACTCAAACCATAAGTGCGGTTTAAAAATGAAAAGGGTCGTGCAATGGCAAAGAAGAAGGCCAAAAAGAAACTCCACAAGGGCCCGTGGACAAAGAAAGACATCAACCTGCTCGTAAAATTATTTCCAGCTACTCCGACTGCGAAGATAGCTTCGAAATTGGGGCGTCCGACGGATGCGGTAAAAAAGAAGGCATCAAGAATGCGGCTTCGCAAATCCAAGAAGTACCTGAAGACCCTTGGTAGGGCATAATTTGTAACAGCTATTTTTCAGGAACGACCACTACGTAGTGTGTCATCCCCGCGGAGAAAGTTTAGACTAATTTTTGGCTAATCTAAGGCCATTCGGTCTTGAAGTACGTGGGCTATAAGGCTGGTTGTGCAGTTGTGCCTTTTCACTTCTAAATTCTTGACATTTGCTTTCAGTGGCGTTAGATTACTTTATTAAAAGTAAAATAGGGAATGTTTGTTTTGTTGGAACCGGTATTTCTAACGAGGTTCAGGTAAAATCCCTATAATATTTCCGTTTGAGATTTAGGAGATTGGTTTTGAGAGTTCTTTCGGGCATACAGCCGTCCGGCCGGCTTCATATTGGCAACTACTTCGGTGCAATGCGTCAGCACCTGCAGCTCCAGGCCGAGCACGATTGCTTTTACTTCGTTTGTGATTATCACGCCCTTACAAGTTCACCTGACCCCCAGCAGCTCAAACAATATGCCCTAAGCGCTACAATGGATTACCTCGCTTTGGGTCTGGATACTGAAAGGACGGTTTTCTGGCGTCAGTCCGATGTGCCGGAGGTTACCGAGCTTGCCTGGATACTCTCCTGCGTAACCCCGATGGGGCTATTGCAGAGATGTACAAGCTACAAGGACAAGGTTGCTCAGGGGCTGTCGCCTAATCATGGTTTGTTCGCATATCCGGTTCTTCAAGCCGCTGATATCCTTATTTTCAAAAGCAATCTCGTCCCCGTTGGTGCCGACCAAAAGCAGCACATCGAGGTTACCCGTGATATCGCCGGCTACTTTAACAATACCTATGGCGAAATCTTCACACTGCCCGAGGCATACATCCTTGAGTCTGTGGCGGTTGTTCCCGGTATCGACGGCCGAAAGATGAGCAAAAGTTATGACAATACTATCGGGATATTTGAGCCGGAGAAAAGCGTCCAAAAGAGAATTATGCGTATTGTTACCGATTCGACGCCGGTCGAGGACCCCAAAGACCCTGACAAATGCAATGTCTTTGCGCTTTTGAAGTTAGTTGCCTCGCCGGATGAGCTGGCCGAGTGGGAAAACAAATATCGTAACGGCGGTACGGGCTATGGCGAAACCAAAAAACGCCTTGCCGAGCTAATGATAGAATATTTCAAGCCGTTCCGACAGAAAAGGGCCGAGCTTGAAAATAACATCGACTATATCAAAGAAGTTCTTGCCAACGGCGCTGAGCGGGCGAGAGTTGTAGCGTCGAAAACTCTTGCCCAGGCCCGAAAGGTCGTTGGATTAGGAGCTTAACGGTGGCTGATAAGCTTGTTTCAATCGCACAGTTTGCAAACTATATCGAGGCAGAGATGGCAAAACAGTTGCTCGCTGATTATGGTATTGAAGCTGTTGCAACCGGTGCACATGCTTCAAATATGTACCCGATACCTGCTGTGGAAGGGCCGGAACTGCAGGTACTTCAGAGCCAGGCCGAAAAGGCAAGAGAAATTTTGGAATCCAGCAAAAAACAGGAGCAATAATTGGCTGGTTATCGAGTAAATCTTGATATATTTGCAGGGCCTCTGGATTTGCTTTTATATCTGGTCCGCAAGGAGGAAGTCGATATCTACGATATTCCCATCGCCAGGATAACCGACCAGTATGTTCGCTATATTGAGATGCTGAAGAGTCTTGACATGGATTTAGCCGGAGACTTTTTGGTGATGGCTGCAACATTGATGCAGATAAAATCAGCGATGCTGCTTCCACAGGATGAATCGGAGCAGCTTCAGGCCGATGATTTGGCTGACCCGCGTGCAGAACTAATCCGCCAGCTTCTGGAATACAAAAAGTTCAAAGATGCCGCTAACTTGCTCGAAGCCGTTGCCGATGAGCACAAGGAGCGTTTTGCACGTCCGGATACTATTATCGAGCGATTAAAGCCCGATGCCGAGCCTGAGATGGACATCGAACAAGTGAGCATCTGGGACCTGCTTGAGGCCTTCGATTCTATATGCAAAGCCACAGGAACCCTAACTGATATAGGTCACATCAAAGACGACACGCCTATTGATTTGTATCAGGTAGAGGTTTTGCGCCGGCTGCAGACCGAAGGTCCGATGAGTCTCGAACATATCTTCGGAACCGCAGCAAACCGCGTGGTGATGGTTGGATTATTCCTGGCAATATTGGAATTGGTTCGGGAGGGTTTGGTCTGGGCTAAACAGCCTGCCCCGAGCGAAATCGAGGGGCCGAAATCCTCGACCCGCCGTCGCGGAGCCCGCTATGGCGGGCGTAGAACGGCTTCCATATATCTCCGGCCGTTGACCGAAGAGCCCGCAGAACAAGCCGTGCAAAAAGCCATACGTGCCTTGGCCGAATCTGAAAATCAAAAGGCCGTTCAAACCCCGTTAGGGAACCAAAGGCAAAAGTCTCTAACGGGGCAAGCCAAACAGCAAAAACAGCCATCCATCCCGATATCTGATTTACCTCCGAAAAGTAAATCCGAAGTTGTAGCTGATACGCAGCAGACACCCGCATAGGGCAGGCCCATTCCGATTACCGAAGTATCACTAAAGAGCAAACCAACAATTTCAACTGATGAACAGAAGAAAATAGAACCTGTCAAAGACCATAAGTAGAAAAGCTGGCCTATATTAAATGTGGGTTCAGGATTCTTCTACAATTGTTTCTGTCGGGCTGATTAGTTTATAACGAATTCCTCGCCAGCAGATGGTTCTGCCAAAAGCCGAAGAGATAATAAAAACTAAAAGCAGCAGCGACCAAAGCCAGGATAAAAAGATATCAGCGGTGCGAGCGGCCCTCACAGCCCGCCGCTCGTCGTTCATTGACCGTTGCTCGTATTTGAGCAACCGGTGAGCCATTTTTTGGCGCAGCATCGCCCGTATGACCTGACCTTCGAAAAACACAATTGGAACGGCGGCGAATAGTATCAGATTCACATCTTTAATTATTGCTGCATAAATTGCCAAAGCTGCTGTCGCCCATAAACCTAACACAGAGTATAAACTGCTGAATAAACCGAACCACCAGGTTCCGGGTTTGCTTACCCGGGTGATTAGAAATTGTCGCCGGCCGAATTCGAAAAGCTCGCTCCAGGTGGTTGATTCGTATGAAGCCACAAGGCAGGCGGGGACAAAGGCCAGCTTCATACCGGCTTTTTTAACTGCATAGGTCAGTGACAAATCATCGCTCAGGGTCTTTGGCCAGATTTTATCAAGACCCACTTTGCGAAAGACATCGACCCGGATAGCCATAGACCCTCCCCAGGCCTGATTGAAGCGGGTATTGCCGAGCAACTGGACGACCTTGGCATTTACCGCTGATAGGGCCAAGCTGGCCAGATTGCTTTTTCTTGGTATAAACCAGCGATAACCGCTGGCGGCTCCATATCTATATTGCCGCAGAGGCCAAACTAAGTGACTTAACCAATTGCTGCGCACACAGACATCAGAATCAGCAAATGCAAGAATTTCAACATCATTGCTGATTTTCCCGTAGCAGTAGAGCAAATTATGAATCTTTTGACTGCATCTTTGGTGCTCATCTATTTTCCCAGCGACCAGTATTTGTACGTCTTTGGCTTTTGAGGTTGGGCTTAGCTGGTCTTTCAATTTACATAATTCGTTATACGCAGGGTCGGATTTATCGGCAACAACAAACCACAACAGATAATTTTCATAGTCCTGTTCAAAAAATGATGCGATATTTTTTCCAAAAGCCGAGTCCAGACCCTTACATGGCACAATCAGCGCTACGCGTTTAGCTTGCCAAAATCGTTCTTTTTTGTATTCTCTTAGTGCGTAGCGGTAATTTCTATACGTCTGGAACAAAAAGAGCAGTTGCGAGATAATTGCCGCCCATGCTATATAATAATACAATTCCATTTGTGTATTGAGTTTGTGCCTTCATTTATCTAACAATGAGCATTTCACGCTATGGAGGCCAACGGCACTATAGAGTCGATTAATTGCTCAACGGTGTAAGATTTTGCCAGGTTTACAGGAAGCAGGCAACCATGGTTATGGTCGGAGGCGAGAATTATAAGATTTTTGCCGGCTTGGCTCCATCCTTGTTGTTGTGCCTGATGGCCGAGAACAAAAATGTCAACATCGAGTATGTCGGCCATTTTATCGAGCGTGGGCTGACTGTGATTTCTGCCCCAGGTTAAAAGATAAGCTGAGCCCGGCTTTATTATATCTTCAGGTTCAAGTTGTCTATCTATAATTTTCCCGTCGAATTTATCAACGAAACGGTCGCTTGGAAGCGAATGCGAAATCCATATTCTCGTGTCACATCTTGCCGCCAGAGGCATTGAAAATAAAAATTGTTTCATTGCTGATATAATCTTGTCGCTGTCGTCTTTGAATTCTCGTTCGATAGCACTGCGCATCGCGCGGTTCATCTCTTTACCGTCTTTTAAGACCTCGCCATCATTGATAAAAACCGTAGCATGGTTGCCCATAATAATATGAACCTGCTCGGGAAAGCTGCATTTGTAGCGGGCAACGTCGAACAATAATGTATAGGATAAACAGCCCCCCTGAAGGTCTTCCGGGCCTCCGTGTATTATTTCCTGCAGGATGATATGCCTATCGGGATTGTTGTCCAAATTGGCAAAGGTAACTATTTTTTCAAAATTTCGCCGATGTCCATGAATATCGCCGGTTATAATCAGATTGCCGCTGGCAGGCAAATGAATTAAATTGCCGCGCCGGAAACTATCGTTGTTGTTGGCCTCTACGGCTTTTTTCAGCAAATCAATTATTGTCTGGGGCATGCTTAATCGTTTTTATCTTGCCGCCGAATATGCTGTGAATCGTCAGGTCCAGCCTCGATATAATCGTCATCATATCGTGTGGGCGTTCCACTGGGTTATCATTTATGCAGTCCATTACAAGTTTTGAGACTCCTGTTGGCAGTTGTTTTTTTAATTCGTGAGGCGATTGACGTTTCTGGGGTATAGGCAGGCCGAAACTGTTGGTTTTAGGTATCAGAGTTGGGACATGCTTTCCGGTAAGGGCCCAGTACATTGTCGCACCCAGATTAAAGATGTCAGTTTTCGGTCCGAGTGGCTTACGCTGAACTTGTTCGGGGGCAATGTAATCGGGTGTACCTTGAATTCTCGATTTTATAGTTCCGATTTTGCAGCTTTGGCCAAGGTCTATTATCTTGATTGAGCCGCCTTTGCTTAGAAGGATATTATTTGGCTTTATGTCACAGTGGACAAACCCTTCTCTATGCATAGCGTTGAGACCGGTTGCTACCATCCTGAACACAAGCAGCACATCACCCAGACTCAAACCGGGGCAGTCTTCGAGGGTATCGCCATCAAAATATTCCATGGAAAGTAACATCTCTTTCAGCTTAAAAAAGCTGCGAAACTTCTTTAGTCTGTAGCACTTGCGGACGTAAGGGTGGTCTATCCGATGGGCCACTTTATATTCGGTCTCTGTTTGCTCGAAGACCCTTATATCTTCCGGCCTTTCGAATAAAATACGTTTCAGGGCAATTTTTGAATGGTTCTGATTATCAGTTGCCAGATAGATTGTACTTCGAGCGCCGTTGCCGAGACGCTTTTCTATGCTATAGCCGCCAACATTTAGTATATCTTTAGCCATATTATTACGGAAACCGGAACTTAATAATCTATCGACATTTCATTGCGCAAATGTTTAAGATGCGCTAAATGCGTTTTCTGTTCCATTAATTTTGTATTTTAGTGGTAGAATTACTACTGATATAAGGTACAAAAAACCCAAAATCTTACAAGCTTTCTTGAAATTGCCCTAAAATTATACAAAAAACACCTTTTGACCAGACTGCAAGCTGATTTACTCAACGGATTTTTGCAAACATGAGATTATATGATATAATTGATAGTTCATCCAGTTTTATGGCGTATTTTTTATGGTATTAGCAAAAAAAGATTGGACTTGACGAAGCTGTTAAAATTTGGATAATGCTTCAGGATGTTTTAGGCGAAAATGGCCTTTGTGAATCGGCAGTATTCCCCGATAGCTCAATTGGTAGAGCGAGCGGCTGTTAACCGCTAGGTTGTAGGTTCGAGCCCTACTCGGGGAGTTTCAGGGCAGCAGGCCTTTTTGGCATGGCTGTCCTGAATTTTTTATTGGCGGGGCTCGAACCTTAAAGGACGTTGGAAGGGGACTCTCACATGTCGTTGGGGTGGCAGGTTTCTTGGTTGGCTTGATGTAGAGCATTTGCTTGTCTGTGTTGTGCTGTAAAATGTACGGCCACATATTGTTAGGAAAGTATATTCAGAACTATCTTAGAGTAGTAAAAAAGACTAAAAAAAACAAAAGAAGGATAAAACCGTAACAAAATTGTAACATTTATAATGTAGGATAACACTTGCCGAAGAAACCTTTTTATTGTAGATATTTTTGAAAGGAGAACGATTATGAAAAAGTCAAAAATTATGACAATTATGTTTTTGTTTGCAATCGGCTTGTTTAATGCGGTGGCAATGGCTAAACCTGCAAGTGTTATGCTGCGTGAGGGTCTGTATGCGGAGGAGGTAGAAGGTGATATTGATGCAGCGATAGAAATTTATGAGCAGATAATCCAGGATAGCTCTGTGTCGCGAAACAATGTGGCCCAGGCCCTTTACCGGCAGGGTATGTGCTATCTGAAAAAGAAAGATGAGCAAAAGGCAAAGGCAGCATTCGGAAAGCTTGTAGCCGAATACGGTGACCAGAACGAAATTATTGAGAAGGCAAAACCATATTTGGATGACTTAATGAATTATGACCCGGCGGGTTTGATGCCGCCCAATACTCTTGTTTATGTGGAGCTTGGAAGCCCCGGCAGGCAAATTGAAACCATACTTAACATGCTAAAAGGGACACCATTTGAGAATCCGCTTGCTGCTATTGGTGGCCTAGGCGGACCGGTTGGCCCTGGGGGTAAGTCGCCGGAGGATATTATGGCTGCTCTTTTAAATCCGAGCATGATGGCTGAATTCAAAAAAATACGCGGTATGGCTGTCGGTATTACGGCCATCAGAGAAAATAACCCGGTAGGAATTGCCGTATTGTATCCTGGTAAAAGCGACGCATTGAGAGGCATAATTCTTGTTGGCTTGGGTATAGTGGGGCAGCGCGGCGAACCAATTGAGGGAATGGAGACTTTGAATATTCAGAATGCATCGGTAGCCTACGATGACAAGGTGATTATAATTGCCAGTCCGGCTGAACAGCTTGAGTGGTGTATCAAGCAATACAAGGGTATCATTTCTGAACCAACACTTGCTTCGAGCAATAAATCGTTTGCGAAAATAAGCAAAAAAACAAGGCAGGATAATGCTTTAACGGTCTGGGCAAATGTTGACGAGGTATATACAGATATTTTGAAGCAATTTCCTGCGGGGCAGATTCCCGAGGAGATGCTCTGGGCGAACGCTATTGTTGATTTCAATAGCATTGATGACTTGATTGCGAGCTATTCTGTTGAAGAAAGCGGATTATCCTATAGGGCTGATGTCTCATTTAAAGATGGCCACCACTGCCTTGCATACGATATGTTCCGCACACCAAACTTAAGTAAAGCTGCTCTCGAAGTGGTACCTTCCGATGCAGTTGCGATTGTAAGTATGGCTTTAGCTCAGGCGGATGGAGCCCAGGCTAAGGCGGTAGGTGAGAAAATTCAAAAGGTAACCGGACTTGACATCGGCCGAGAAATTTTTGCCAACGTTGAGCAAGTTATATTATTTGCTGTGCCTTCTGATAAGACCGCTATAAACGATGTTCCTCTTCTGCCGAATATAGGTCTGGCAGTTACAAGCCACAATCCCCGGCAGACACGACAAATCATTACAATGCTGCTTGGAACGGCCAATCTGATGACAGGTGGACAACAAGCTGACCAAACAGACAGATACCAGATTGGCATAGTCGGCGGCCAGAAGCTCTATTGTTATATGGACCAGGTAAACAATACTACTGTGCTGTCACTAAACAAAGGCATTACAGATGCTTGCATAGCTGCAATTAAACAAGGCAAATCTGTTTGCACCGAAGGCTCGTTGAAAGATTTTATAAGCAGGCTCTCGCCGGCTACAAGCAAGCTGGTCATAGTCAATGTTGGTGGAGCTATTAGTGTAGCTACCCCGGCGATAATCGGACATCTTGATAACTCTAATCGTGAAAAGATGCAGCAGGCATTAGAACAGTTAGCCAAGTCCTGCAGCCGGACAGCTGTTGAGTATCGTACTGATGAGCAGCTTAATAACTGTACTGAGTATACGGTCATAAGTGGCCTGCCGCCGCTAAATGAGGTTTTGGGCCCAATTACAGAAATTTCACGGGTTGTCGGCCAAGCCAAGGCCAAAGCCGAGTTATGGAAAAGAGGGGCAGGCGTCTCTGCTGTTGTTGCGCAGGCAACAAAGGCACCGGTGATTGATGGGGCAGCAGAGGACATCTGGTCTGCTGCCTCCCAGTACAAGCTTGAAAATGCAATATATTCAACGGTGTCGTCAGCGAATGACCTCTCAGCCGACTATAGAGCGATGTGGGACCAGGAAAACCTGTATCTGCTTGCGGATGTTCGCGATGATGTTTTGAAGAATGATTCTGTGGAATATTATTATGATGACGCCGTTGAGGTTTTCATTGACGCCGACGATTCCAAGTCGAGTGAGTATGACGAAAATGATTATCCATTCTACTTTGGTTGGGACAAAAGCAGCCCGAGCATTGGAAAGAGTGGGGAGCCCTACCTTAAAGAGGACGTTAAATTTGCATTAGTGTCAACTGACAATGGCTATCGTCTGGAGGTCAAGTTTCCGTGGTCAACGCTGGGGACAAAGCCATCCACCGGCGCAAAAATAGGTCTGGATGTTCATGTTAACGATGACGACGATGGCGGAGAACGTGACACCAAGTTGACCTGGCGAGACACGAAGGATACCGCCTGGCAAAGTCCATTAGTCTTTGGGACAGCCGAGTTAGCCGGCCTTGTCGGCTGGTGGAAGTTCGATGAGAGTGAAGGTTCTATCGCTGCTGATAGTTCCGGCAACGGCAATGACGGCTCACTACAGGGTGACCCTGTTTGGCGGCCTAACATGGGTAAAATTGCCGGTGCTCTGGAATTTGACGGTAGCGGCGATTATGTGAAAATCGGCAACGAATCCAAATTCGATATCGCCGGCCAGATAACAGTTTCAGCATGGGTCAATATAGTTTCCATTCCAGCAGAGTGGACAGCGATTGTTACCAAAGGTGATTCGGCATGGCGGTTTTCTACTGAGTCTGCGGACAGACGATTTCACTTTGCAATCGGTGGCAGTACTTGGCTCAATGGGCAAAAGAGAGTCAGTGCAAACGAGTGGCACCACATTGTCGGTATTTACGATGGCCGTAGGATGCGTACTTATATAGATGGCAAGCTTGATGTATCGAAATCGAGTAATGAGGGCATCAGGAGTAATGACTATCCTGTTTATATCGGCGAAAATGCCGAACAAACAGGGCGCTTCTGGCGTGGCCTTATCGATGATGTGCGAATTTATAATTACGCCCTTAAAGAAGCTGATATAATAGCTTTGTATGAAGAGGGCGCAGGTAAATAGCTTTATGAAAAGCAAGGCCCGAATAGATAGCGGCCACAACCAGATGCGGTGGGTGGTATTGCTGCTTGCTGTGGCAGTGATACTACCCACCGTTGGGCTTTTGTGGTTTATCAGTCAGGTTGTAAATAATGAGAGACTTGCTGTACGCCAGAAGCTTATTACCGTTTACAAGGAACAGTTGGAAAAAACACTTCGTCATGCCAATAAAATATCGGCCGAGTGTTATGGTTTGCTGGATAACGAAGAGATTCAGGCACATCCTTATCGGAAAAAACTTTTTGCAGCGGGGAAGACAAATTTCGCTGGTTTACTTATATATAATGCCGATGGCCGGCGCATCTATCCGCTGTTAACTTCTGAAATAGAAGGAGCTGTTGAGTATTCAGAGCTGTTTAGGGATGCCTGGGAGCTTGAGTTTGTTGAACATGAATTTTCACAGGCCGCGGATATTTATGCTCGCAAAGCAATGTACGGCGGTGACGACCGTGTTCGTCTGGCGGGGCTTATTGGCAAGAGCAGATGCTTGGCAAAACTTAAAAAACGCGATGAGGCTATTGCCGAGTGTAAGCAGGCCGCCTTTAGTCCTTTGGAAAAAACAGCCGAGCCGGCTCTTTTGGTTCTTATTGGAAATGCACGATTATTATTGCTGAATTTGATAGAGGATAATGCCGCGTATAGTGAATTATTTACGCAGACTTTCGATAAGCTGACTTCAATGGTCTATTCAGTAAACGAGGCAGGATTTGCGTTGCCGGCTGACCATAACCTGTTTCTTGTTCAGGCCCTATCCAAGATGGCACGCAAGAGAGCTTTGCTCGATGACAAGATGCCAGGCTTAGAACGATTGATTGCTGCTGAGGAATTGTCTATTGGCGTATCTGAAAATTTTTCACAAGCAGATGCTCTTGAAAATGTAAAAGAGGATGAGCTTCAACATCTGCCTTTTGCAGGTGAACCTTTATACGGTATTTATCACAAGACTAACGGCGCGAGTGTGCTGGCTCTGTTATCCAAAGAAAATATCGTATCAATTTTTGCTGATTTTGAGGCGGATTTTGGGGATTCTGCCGTGGCCTACAGAGTAGTAGATGAGTCCGGCAGATTTGCAGCAGGTGCTAATGAACTTGATGACGAGCCCTTTGTAGCGGCAAATATTGGAGGAGATTTTCCGGGCTGGAAAATCGAATTGTCGTTCAAGGCCGGTGACGTCTTTGAAAAGGCAGCGAGCCAGCGTATTACCGTTTATATTTGGACAGGTGTGCTTGTTATTGTATTGATTCTTATTGCGGCGGGGGTCGCTGCGCAGGTAGTTAGAAAACAGATGAAGCTTAACAAGCTCAAAAACGATTTCATAGCGACTGTTTCCCACGAATTGAAAACGCCTCTGGCCTCGATTCGCTTGCTCGTGGATACATTATTGCAGGGCAATTATAAAGATGAGCAACAAGCGCTTGAATATTTCCAGATGGTTTCAAAGGAAAATGAGAGATTGACCAGATTGATTGATAACTTCCTGACCTTTTCAAGAATGGAGCGGAACAAGCAGGCCTTTAAGATAACTCAGACGAGCCCCGCAGATATTGCCCGTGCTGCAGCCGAGGCCGTAAAGACCAAATTCGATACCGGCCGGTGCGATTTTCAGGTGCAAATAGCCGATGGTCTGCCTGATGTGTTTGCCGATAGCGATGCAATGGTGATGGTGCTCATTAATTTGCTGGATAATGCCTACAAATATTCTTACGATGATAAGAAAATCGAGTTGAAAGTTTTTTCCGAAAATGACCTGGTTTGTTTCTCGGTTAAGGATAATGGCATTGGAATGGCCCGCAGACAAATAAGGAAAGTATTCGACAGGTTCTATCAGGTAGATAGCTCTCTTTCCCGTCGAGCCGAAGGTACCGGCTTGGGCCTGTCTATTGTAAAATTTATTCTTGATGCCCACAAAAGCACAATTTCCGTCGATAGTGGACCTGGCGAAGGAAGTACATTCACGGTGAGATTACCGGCTGGCGGTTAAGCCCGATAGAGAAAGGATTACTCATTGAAAAGTGTGCTGATTATTGAAGATAATCCAGCCATGTTACGGGGCCTGGAGGATAACTTTAAATTGAAGGGCTATCGTATCAAGACCGCCATGGATGGTGAACAGGGCCTCAACGCAGCGCTGACTGAGAACCCTGACCTGATTATACTTGATATTATGCTGCCCAAAATCAACGGTTTCGAGGTATGCAGCCAAATTCGTAAAAATAATCTTGATATGCCAATAATCATGCTTACCGCCAAAGGTGAGGAATCGGATATAATATTGGGTCTGAATCTCGGAGCGGATGACTACGTGACCAAGCCGTTCAGTGTAAAGGAGCTATTGGCCCGGGCCGAAGCGATTATGCGGCGCAGAACAAAAACCGAGCCTGTAGTTTATGAATTTGGCGATTGTCAGCTTGATGTTGAAGCATGCACTCTCACACGCGACGGCAGGCAGGTTAAGCTTACTCAGGGCGAATTTAAGATGCTGCATCTGTTTCTTAGAAGGGCCGAATGCACCCTGACTTGTGACGAGATACGCAATACTGTGTGGGGTTATTCACGCTTTATTACCTTAAAGGATATTGACCATACTATTGTTACCCTTAGGAACAAGGTCGAACGTGACCCGAATAAGCCTGCGTTCATTCGCACTATAGAAGGTATCGGTTACAAATTTGAAATGCCCGAATCAAATGGAAACAATCCTGATAGTTGAAGATGACGCAACAATGCTGCGGGGTCTGAAAGATAACTTCGAATTCAAGGGCTACCGCGTACTTACCGCGGCTGATGGTGAGGCGGGATTAAATACCGCTCTTGATAAAAAGCCGGACCTGATTATTCTCGATATTATGCTGCCGAAGATAAACGGCTATGAAATATGCAGACTAATCCGCAAGGAAAACCTCGATATGCCCATAATAATGCTGACCGCCAAAGGAGAGGAGTCAGATATCATTTTGGGTTTAAATCTCGGGGCGGATGATTATGTTACTAAACCTTTCAGTATAAAGGAGCTCTTGGCGCGCTCAGCAGCATTTTTGCGACGGAGAAAACGGGCAGAGCAGGATGTTTACGAGTTTGCAGATTTTAAAATTGATGTCCCGGCCAGGAAGCTGACGCGTAAAGGCAAAGAAGTTAAGCTGTCACCAAAGGAATTTGGCCTTCTGGAGTTGTTTGTCAAGATGCCGGGCAGAGCTCTCACGCGTGATGAGATACTCAATAGGGTCTGGGGTTATGACTCTTTTACAGGTCAGCGCAGCATCGACCGTTTTATTACCACACTCAGGGATAAGATAGAAACCAATCCGCACAATCCGACTTTCATACGCACAATAAGGGAAATAGGTTATAAATTTGAACCGCCTGACTTGTGATGAGCCTGCCTGCCCTGAGCGTAGTCGAACGGGTCGAACCAATAAGCCCCGCACCAAAATCTCGATTTGTAACTGTCCCCTCACCCCCAAAAAACCGACACTGGATTTTGGTGCGGGGCAAAAAGATTGCAAAACAGGCCAAAACAGCATATAAATAAGCTGTTATGGCCAAGGATGCGAAAAAGCAAATTGAGCAGTTACGCAAAGAGATTCGCAAGCACGACTATCTCTATTATGTCCTTAACCAGCCGGAAATCAGCGACCGACAATACGATAAACTCTTCGCGGAACTAAAGGCATTAGAGCAGAAAAATCCTGAACTTATCACAGCAGATTCGCCCACTCAGCGTGTTTCCGGTCAGCCACTCGAAGGTTTTACAACTGTCAGACATGCTGTACCTATGCTCAGTATAGATAATACCTACAACGCCGATGAATTAAAGGCGTTCGATGAACGAGTAGCAAAGGGACTTGGCAACAGAAATTTCGACTACGTCGTCGAGTTGAAAATCGACGGTGTTGCGATAAGTCTGCGTTATGAAAAAGGCGTCCTTGTGACTGCCGCTACTCGCGGCGATGGCGAAGTGGGCGATGACGTCACTACAAATGTGCGTACAATAAAGGCGGTGCCGCTCGCGCTTCTGGATGGTGGCAATATTCCCGACTTGCTCGAAGTTCGCGGTGAGGTCTATATACCAAATACGGCGTTTACAGAACTAAACAGACTTCGCGAAGATGCGGGCGAGCCGGCCTTTGCAAATCCTCGAAATGCTGCTGCCGGCTCCTTGAAGCTGCTCGATGCAAAAATTACCGCTTTAAGAAACCTTTCATTTTTTGCTTATGCTACTGGCGAGATGGCACAGCTACTAGCTGAAAATCATTACCAGACTCTTCAGAAGTTCAAAAAACTCGGGTTTCCCATAAATCCTCATATCAAAAAGGCCAGAGATATTGACGAGGTAATAGATATCTGTCTTGGCTGGAGTGAGAAACGGTTTAAGCTGGATTACCAGATTGACGGAATGGTGATAAAGGTTAATCGTTTCGATCAGCGTGATATCCTCGGCGCTACGGGCAGGGCTCCTCGATGGTGTATTTCCTATAAATTCCCGGCAGAGCAGGCGGAAACAATCGTCGAATCGATTGATGTGCAGGTCGGCAAAAGCGGAATCTTGACACCGGTGGCGAATCTGACACCGGTGCAACTGTCAGGAACAACCGTAAGTAGAGCAACCCTGCACAATTTCGACATGCTCGCAAAGCTCGAAGTGCGTTGCGGCGATACAGTAGTAATCGAAAAAGCCGGTGAAATAATTCCACAGGTATTAGAAGTAAAAAAACAATTAAGACCTGCCGGTGCTGAAACCTTCAAAATACCTAAAAAATGCCCAAATTGCGGTTCTGCCGTAGCCAAGGATGAATACGGTGTTTATATCCGATGTGTTAATCCGGATTGTATGGGCCAGTTGAAAGAGCGTTTGAAATACTTTGCCGGCCGGGGACAGATGGACATAGAGCATTTGGGCGACGCCTTAATCGAGCAGCTGGTCGATGCAGGGCTTTTAAGGGATTTTACGGGTATTTATAAATTAAAACGAGAAGATTTGCTTAATTTTGAGGGAATGGGAGAGAAAAGTTCAGATAATGTTATAAGAGCTATCAAAGCAAGTAAAAAGAGGCCGTTGTGGAGATTATTAGCAGGATTAGGAATCAGACATATCGGAGGACGGTCGGCTCAGACTCTATCTAAGTATTTCGGAACCATTGAGAAAGTATTATCTGTCAATAAAGAGAAAATTAAAAAAATTAAGAAGCAAGAAGAAGATAAGAAGAAATTGTTGAAGAAGAAACGTGATAGACATGAGATTAGTGAGAAAGAATATAAAGAAAAACGCGAAGAACTACGAAAAAGCGAAAGATTAAGAGATATAGGCTACAAAATGATAGACAGTCTTTGTGATTATATAACAAATCCGAAGAACGAAGCGATGATAAGGGAGTTAATATCAGTAGGAATAGAACCGGAAGAGCAGAAAGTTAGAAAAACAAATAAGCTTGCTGGCAAAACAATTGTTGTTACGGGCACACTGGAAAGCTTTACCCGCCAGCAAATTGAGCAGGCGATAAGGCAGGCAGGCGGAAAATCATCTTCCAGCGTCAGCAAAAAAACCGATTTTGTGTTGGCAGGCAAAGAACCAGGCAGTAAACTTGAGAAGGCACTGAACCTTGGTGTTAAGGTAATAGAAGAAAAACAGTTTCTAGAATTAACACGGACTGGCACAGACAATAACACGGACTGACACGGACGAGCGTATGACTAAGAAGCACGTAAATTTGTTGTATGAAGAATTGAGCTATAAAATCCGTGGTGTCGCTTTTGAAGTAAAGAAAAATTATGGATTAGGACATAAGGAGGTATTGTATCAAAGGGCATTTGCCGAAGAGCTTGGCCTGCGAGGAATAAATTATGAGTGAGAAAAACCAATCCAAATATATTCGCCAAAGTCCGAAAAAGTGATTGGCTCATATCAACCAGACTTTGTAGTTGAGGATAAAATAATTATTGAATTAAAAGTTTTAGAGCAGATGCCGCATTAGGATGATAGCTCAGCTTTACAGTTATCTACGAAATAGTGAATATGAATTAGGGTTCCTTATAAATTTTGGCTCTGACGGAGCCGACATAAAGCGCGTGATTTATACAAACGATAGAAAAAGACACATCTGTTCGAAAACAGAAAATTGTAGTCAGTGACCGTCAGTGTTAAAGTCAGTGGAGGTCAGTGTTATGGACGAAAAATACATGCAGATGGCGTTACGTTTGGCAAAGCGAGGTGTTGGCAAAGTTGAGCCGAACCCGGCAGTCGGCTGTATCATCGTAAAAGGCAACCAGATTGTTGGTAAGGGCTGGCACAAAAAATTCGGTGAGGCCCACGCAGAGATAATAGCTATTGAAGACTGTAAAACGATGGGTGTTACTCCGCAGAGGGCTACGATGTATGTTACGCTTGAGCCGTGCTGTCACCAGGGCAAGACCGGCCCTTGTGTACAGGCAATCATTGAAGCCGGGCTGGCAAAAGTTTTTGTCGCAACAATTGACCCCTCGCAGCACAATAATGGCAAGGGCATCGAGCAGTTGCGCAATGCAGGAATCGAAGTACAAACAGGCATCTGTGAAACCGAAGCGAAGCTGTTAAATGCACCTTTTATCAAATTTGCTACAACCGGCAAGTGTTGGGTGGTGTTGAAATGGGCGCAAAGTATTGACGGTAAACTTGCCTACGCTGACAGTAGCACGGGCTTCCAGCCCGTGGAAAACACGGCCAAGCCTGTCCCGAGCGAAGTCGAGGGGATGGCCGTGCCGCGTTGGATTTCCAATGAACTAAGCAGACAAGATGCACAAAACCTGCGTCGCAGGGTCGGGGCAATACTGGTAGGCATTAATACCATAATTTCCGATGACCCTTTATTGACAGTCCGGCCAGCCAGAGGCAAAAAGCCGCTCAGAATCGTACTGGATAGCTCTCTGAGAATTCCCTTGAAGTGTAAGTTGCTCAGAACAGCCAAAAAAAGTCCTGTTCTAATCATCACAAGCCAGCAGTCTCTCCAGACAAGTTCCAAAACTGCAGACAGGATTGCCAAAAAGGGTGCCGAGGTGGTTGCCTACCCGGATATGCAGGGCCGGTCTAATTTATATTTTCTGCTCGAGGAGCTTGCCAGACGCGGAATCGCTCAATTGCTTGTAGAAGGCGGGCCAACGGTGATAGCTTCATTCTTGAAGGAGCGATTCGTTGATGAGCTTAATGTTTATATCTGCCCCAAAATGCTCGGAGCACAAGGCAGCGCCAATATAACCGACTCTCTTTCTGAACTCAGTTATGAGGTCAGTTTTCATTACGTTGGTGTAAAACGTTTTGGTGAGGATATGTGTCTTACCGGTTTTTCGGAAGAAGCGCTTCGTGAGCTTTCGATTACCACTCGTGCTTCGTAGTATCTACAATGGAGAACGAAAGGAGCATATCAGTGAAGGAGATAGAGGTCCTGGCTATCGCTTAGCAGGGTTATCTCATACTAAATACACACCTCGCTGAGTACATAACAAGGGGGCGTACACTTTTAGCCAAATATTCGCAAGATATGCAAACACAGGTCCCATAAAATAAAAAGATAGTAGCAACACGCTATCCTATCCTGTTACGGCTCGGCGAGCCTTTGCCGAGACGAGTTTTTTGCTTAACTTGAGTAAAACTTGCTCCGATATAACATCTAAAATGTCCGAAGATTGTGCAGGTTTAAGTCAAAAAGCTAAATAAAGGATAGATAGAAGTCTATGAGACGATGTTCTTCGTTGTTATTTGGCCTAATAAAGAGCGATCAGCGTCCGAAAAACTGTAAATCTTTCTGGAAAGGCGAATTACAATGAAAAAATTATCGAATATTTCGATTGTTTTTTTGGTGCTTTTTTTATCAGGTTTTCTTGGCTGCAATGAGGGTGATACATCCCGTAGGGCTTATATGGTAGAGCCGGACCGCGCCAACGGGCTTGTGTCGAATATGGCTTGCAGGCCCATGACTGTGGCTCCGGCGGCGGTGTCGACTGTTCGTGCTATGCCGGCACCAGTAGCTGCGAGTGAGTCCCGTCAGCTTAAAATCTCAAAATTATATCCGGCTCCGGAAGTTGCCCTTATTCAGATGGACAAAGTTATGCCCAAGGAAGTTAGACTGAAAAAACCCTTTGATTACTCTATCAGGGTAACAAATCTAACGAGCATGACGCTGACCAATGTTGTGATAACCGAAGAGCTTTCAGGCAATTTCAAGTATACAAACTCTGAACCGCCAGCCAAAGAAAATGCTGCCAATCTTGTGTGGAATATAGATTCGCTTGGTCCGAGAGCCAGCGAGCAGGTTTTGGTTTCCGGTATGGCTACTAATATCGAGCCTCTTAAGCTCTCCACAACTGTTGTTACACACTTTGACCCTGCCTATTCCGTCGTAAAAGTTGTGCAGCCCAAGCTGGAGCTTACACAAACTGCACCGGCTCAGGTTACGACATGTGATGTAATCCCGTTAGAGCTTGTGATAACTAATTCAGGTACTGGTACCGCCCGAAACGTTAGGTTCGAAGCATCCCTTTCTGAGGGATTGCAGACCGCCAATGGGAATGGTAAGCTTTCGATTGATATAGGTACCCTGGGGGAGAAGCAATCCCGGAAGTATTCGGTTAATCTTCAAACCACAGAGCCCGGTAGATATGTCAGCAGGGCCGAGGTCTCAGCCAGCGGGCTGGAGGATGTATGGCAGAAAACCGCTATAATTGTTGGCAAGCCGGCACTGGCACTTGAAAAGACCGGTCCTAAAAAACAGTACGTCGGGCGACCGGTAACTTATGAGATAACCGTTAACAACAAATCAAATGCACCTGCAATAAATACTGTTATAGAAGATGTCCTACCTCAGGGAATAACCTCTTTAAAAACAACCGCCGGTGCCAAACTTTATCGCTCAAGGAATTTGGTCTGGCAGTTGGGTACACTTGAGCCCAAGGCCTCCAAAAAACTATACGTATCTTACGTTCCAACCAGGGTGGGCACGTTAGCAGATAAGATAACAGCAACTGCTCATTGCGCAGACAGTGTAACTGCATCGGCAGAAACAGTGGTTGCCGGGATTTCAGGGGTGCTGCTGGAAGTCATTGATGTTGAGGACCCGGTGGAAGTAGGCAGCACCACAATGTATGAAATCAAAGTGACGAATCAGGGTTCCGCCCCAGCCACGGGCATCAGTATTACCTGTACTTTGGAAGACAGTGTTCAATACATTTCGTCACGCGGGACAACTGCTGGCTCAATGGAGGGTAATGTGTTGAAGTTTGCTCCATTAGCCACTCTCCCGCCTAAGGTAGATGCGGCCTGGCGCGTGGTCGTCCGGGCAGTGAAGCCGGTAGATACACTCTTCAAAGCTATTATGACTACCGACCAGCTTTCCCGTCCGGTTGAAGAAAACGAGGCTACGCACCTGTACAAGTAGTTATGTAGCCGGATATGGCGCCGCGGCGAATTTTGCGCAGTGGCGTATTGACGGAAATCATTACCATTCAATCAACGGCACCGGCGGTAATATCGAAAATACTGCTATCATTATCCTCTTATGCTCTTAATGTTTCATCAGGTAGTCTATTTATAATGAGAGATTAAAGCCGTTGATATTATCTTTTCCTTATTAAAAAGAGTTAATGGTAGCGATATTTGCTTGACAAGCGCTATGATTTTTTGCTATAATGTACACCTTGCAAGTGCAGGCAGGCGGTTTCGTCGTACGCTGATACAATTCAGCAAGGGCACGTTGCAACAGGGAGGCGTGGTGACGCTAAATTGAATAAAAAGTACCCGTGTCTCCCTTTTTTTATGCGCACAGTTTCTTCCATGACAAAACCAGGTTAAACAAAGCAGATAAGAATAAACTTGATGAAGGCCTGAAAATCAGCTATTATATTGCAGCGCCGGCGGTGTGTTACCTGGAGTGAACTATGTCTGAATTTGACAGAGAAAAATTTAAAGAATACTGGAGAAGGACCGAGGTAATCAGAACATATCAGCGCATGCTTTATACCTTCGGAGATATGGAGCTGCCTTATGTATTTGCCGCCGAGCACGGCCAGTTCAGGGATAGAACCGTTGTAAGAAAGGGCATCATTCTGTTTCAAAAGCCGCAGATATTGCTACCAAGATACTACAGCGGCCCGGAGTTCAAAGAAGGCTTTGAGCATGCAGATGCAATTCCTCCTGAAGCTGTTTATCTTTTCAGGTCTATGGGACTGCCCTATTCTCATATAACCAATAAAACGGTGGCCACAGAACAAATAGAATACGGCAGCTTGCAGGATGTCTTGGATAAATTTAGTGCAAGGATGGAGAGCGAGGAAAATAGTGAAACTGGGCTTATAAAGGGAATCCTTGATGGGGCAGATATTTCATTGATGAGATATTCACTGGGGCTGGTAATTAATTCAGCGTCGGAAAACGTTAAAGAATTTTTTGAGCACCTGCGCAAACAAAGAGGAGAGCCCATAAAGCCCGATGAAAAGATTACGGACGAGGACATAAGGAAATTATTCGAGTAAACCCCGTTAGTTATAGGGACTCCTTGCGGAGACAGCGTTAGGATGTCCTTAACACCTGATTAGGCACTCAGGTTACCGCCTCTTGGACTATCCGACTTGGTTCAAAGCATCAAATTTTCTTCAAAAGAAACCGGCAAATTATGTATGAACTTTCCTTCCTGAGCATCTATATATTATGAAGAGGCGATATGGGCCATGAAATAAGGCAAAACGAATCAGCGCTGGTCTGTGCGGCACGACAGGGCGATAAAGAGGCATTACAGGTGCTGCTGAGGCAGAACTGGGCATGGCTCAAGGCCCTCGTTTACAGTATCGTATGTGATGCTAACGATATCGATGACGTTTTACAGGATATTTGTGTTCGCCTTATTTGTAAAATCGAGACCTTGCGTGAGCCGGAGCGGTTCCGGTCCTGGCTGGCTGTTTTGGCCAGGCGGCTGGCCCTGCAGTACCGCCGGAAGAAAAGCCAAAGGCCGATTTCGCTGGATGAAGAGCTGATTTATCAGCAATGTGATGATAAAGCACAACATATCCTGGACAATATCGAACAAAAGGAACAATACCGCCAGGTACTGGAAGCGATAAACTCACTGCCCGAAAAATACCGGCAGGTATTTATGCTGCAATATTCTGGTGACTTAACGTATGGTCAAATCGCCGAAATACTTGATATCCCTCTCACGACCGTACAGATTCGGCTCGTGCGGGCTCGGCGGATGATTTATAACCAGGTTACCGGTAAAGACAAAGATAAGGTGGTAGAAAGATGAGTATGACACAGGAAATTCTGGAAATGCTGATTGGAAAGTATCTCGACGGCGAGATTACATCCAGTGAACGGCAAATGCTGGAAGCGGCGATGGAAACCGACCCAAGCGCAAGAGAGCTTCTTGAACAATTGCAGGATTTACACCAGCAAAGCAACGAGGTTATTTCATCTGAAGTCCTGGATAGAGGGAAAACCGCTGAAGAGATTTTCGAGCAGGCCTGGCGGAATCGAACGAAAAATCCCTTACATAGCCTGTTAAGGATTAGTGGCCGCTTGCGTTTTGCAGCCGGGCTGGCCGCTGGGCTTGTGATAGGGCTAACTTTGCACTTTGCCCTGCCTGTTCGTTCAGTGCCGAAGAATGATATGGTTCCGGAAAAAATGGTCGCTCAGAGTACAACAGACCAGGCAGATGTAGAAGAGCGGAGCACGCAACCTTTTCCATCGAGGCACACTCCAAATGTATCTCGCAATGTCGATTGGTACAGCTTCACGGACGAAAATGGTGACCAGTGGCTCGTTGAGGGGTTAAGGGAGGATATTGTTACACCCGTTGCTTATAGACCAGACCTGTAGCAAGAAATAGAAACTTTAACAGGAAAGGAAAAAAACCATGAAAGCTAAAAAAGTTATCTTGATAGTTTTTACAGTTCTATTTTCTATTGGAACTGTGCTGTATGCCGAGCCTGAACCAGCCGGTCAGCGGCCTTACCTTGGTGTATCGCTGGACATGAGGCCCCTGCCTGAATTGTTAACCAAACACCTGGGTCTGTTACCCGGCCAAGGCATAAGGATAAACAACATTCAAAGAGATAGCGCTGCTGATAAAGCCGGCCTGGAAAGGGATGATATAATCATCGGTTTTGAGGGAAAGCCGGTCGAGGATAATGAGCAGTTCGTCGAGGCGGTGCGGCAAGCGGGTGTCGACAAGGAGGTTACCCTGGAAATCATTCATCTGGGCAAACGTGAGAATATTAAGCTAAAGCTTGGCCGGTTCGAGGGCGAAGCCGGCCGGAATGACTGGAAATATCCCCCGGAACCAGGAGCGATGCAGTTATGGCGGCCGGGAAAAATATTTCGGCTCAAACCAAGTGACCAAAACTGGATGGAAATCCAGTTAAATAAAATACCGGGCATCAAAGACAATTTGAAAGGGTTCTTCAAAGAGCTGTATTCCTTTCAGCATTCCGGCAATGGCGAAAGGTACGAGATAAGCATCGAAGGTAACCCGGAAGATGAAGATTCGAAAATTACCCTCCGCATCAGCGACCCAAACGATAAGATAACGGAATTTCAAACCACCGTAAAGGAGATAGACAAGCTACCGGAAAAGTATCGCCAGCCGGTCAGGGATGCCCTTGAGGAATCTCTGAAGAAATCCAGGGAAAAGGAATTTTGGGGTTATGGAGCTCCTCATGCACCTTCACCTCCGCACCCGGAGGTATGGAAGCAATATTTTGATTTTGAGAAATTGCAGCCACGCCCATTTGGGCCTGGAAACATGATACCCGGCAGAATGGAAGAGCAGTTGCGCGAATTGCGGCAGCGCCTGGAACAGCTCGAAAGACATCAGGGGAAAATGTTTGACCGTTTTCCACAGGAACCTAATAAGCAAAAATCCGGGGAGCCGGGAAAGCCTGTTCAGAAGGAAGAAGAAAAGGTGAGCATCTGAACACTTAGCAGTGTATGAACGCCAATAAGCTGTGGGGCAAACGGCACCCCGTTGGTTTGCCCCGATTTCATTATGGGGTAAGCCGTGCCGCTTTTGTTGCTTGGTTGCCAAAGAATAATTAGAAATGATAAATTTCTCGCCTATGGCCGATTTTGACTATATCAATTATCGAGTTTTTATCCTCGATAGAGTACACTATTCTATAGTCTCCTTGGCGGATGCGGAAGCGTTCTTGTCCCGAAAGTTTCTGCGCTCCATGAGGTCTTGGATTTTCGGCAAGTGATTGAATACGTTTGATGATTCTCTGGAGGTCTTTCTTTGGGATGTTTTCCAGTTCTCTCGCAGCAGATTTTTTTAAGGTTATTTTATATTTTACCATTTTTCCTGAGCTTCTTCAGAACGTCCTCCAACGCCAGGCTTGGCTCTTTTTTACGCTCATCGAAAGCCGCTAAATCAATGGAATCCTCTGCTAAAGAAAGTTTAATCGCTTCTTCGACCAGTTCTGACATGGAATGTTCTGTCTCTGCTGCTTTAATGCGAAGTGCATAATGCAGCTCAGGGTCCAGATAAACCGTAGTTCTTTTTGTATTGGTTTTCATATCGTTACTCCACTATTAACATTATAATGTTAAATCACTTTGATGTCAAGTTGCGATTTTATATTTTTTAGGATTTTTTGTTCAGCATTTTTTTGCTTCGCAGGATGTGATGGTAGTGCTGGGCGAAGCGGTGGGCTTCATCGCGGACATATTGCAGGAGCTTGCGAACAGGCGAGTGGGCGGGCAATTTCAAAGGTTTTGAGCTTCTCTGCAGGTAGATATCCTCCTCCCGCTTGGCAATCGAGGCAATTTTTATAGCCGGTGCACCCATTTCTCTCAAAGCTGCTTCAGCAGCGTGTAAATGACCCCGTCCTCCGTCGATTAAAATAAGGTCCGGCCAGAGCTCTTCACCTCGCAGGGCGTATTTGTATCGGCGTTTGACAACTTCAGCAATCATTGCATAATCATTAATACCCTTTACGCTTTTTATTTTGAATCGCCGGTAACCGCTCTTAAACGGCCTGCCATCGATGAATTTAACCAGCGACCCGACTGCTTCAGTTCCTGCAATGTTGGCCACATCGATGCCCTCGATAATCCTGACCGGCTGGGGGCTTTGTAATATTTCCCGCAGCTTCAGCAGGGCCTCAGCAGGGTCGGCTGCAAAGACCTCCGGCTGGACATCTTCGTCGGGCAGACCTCGGCGGTCAAGCCGTTCAATCAGCCGGATACGGTCGCGAAACATCGCTGCTTTCTCGTATTGGAGGTTCTCAGCTGCCTTGGCCATTTGCTTTCGCAGCTGGCGCAGGATTGTCGAACGCTTCGACCGTAGAAATTTTATGAGGTCTTTGACGATATTTTTGTATTCCGGTTTGTCAATCTTGGCTGCACACGGAGCAACACATTGCTTTATACTGTATAAAATGCAAGGCCGGAAAAATCTACGCTTCGGGTCATTTTCTTTGATATCCAGGTTACAAGTTCGAAACTTAAATATCTTCTGCAATTCTACTAAAACCAGCCGCAGGTCCTTTGCACCAGCAAAAGGCCCGAATAACCTGCTGCCGGATGGTCTGGGTTTTCGAGTGGCATAGATGCCCGGAAAGTCTTCGCCTGTAGTGATTTCCATATACGGAAAGGTCTTATCATCGACAAGGTCTGTGTTGTAAGGCGGACGAATATCCTTAATCAGGCGGGCTTCTTTCAAGATTGCATCGACTTCCGTTTCGGTTTCTAAAAAATCTACGGTTTTGGTTTTGTTGAGCATTTCAGTGATTTTTGGCCCGCGTGAGGCGATAAGGTCGCTGGCTGGCTGGAAATAGCTGGCCACTCGTGACCGCAGATTTTTAGCCTTGCCGATGTAAAGGACTTTGTCGCCTGATGCCTTCATAAAATAGAGACCCGGGCCGGTCGGAAAATCCTTTATTTGCCGGCGAATCGCCTCGAACCTGTCCCGAGCGAGGTCGAGGAATCGGTCTTTTTTGCTGTCAGAGGCCATTTGTGTTGTATTTTAGCTCTGCGAGGTGGCTGAAAAAAGGGTTTTCTGGTTTTTTTGCTGAAAGCATTTGCCAATTAGCTCTGGAGCGATACAATTTGCTCTCCAATTCAGGGCTATTTGGTAATAAGGACTGATTATGCAGCATAAAATTGATTTAAAACCCGGCCAGACTATCGTTTTTATAGGTGACAGCATAACTGATATGGGCAGAAGTCAGTCGGCTTACAGTCCGCTCGGCGCCGGTTTCGTACATTTTGTGGGCAATTTGCTTTTGGCAAAGTATCCGCAGTTGAATCTTAATATTATAAATACCGGCATCAGCGGTAATACCATCCGGGACCTGAAGAGCCGTTGGGAAAAAGATTGTCTTGAGCATAAGCCGGACGTTTTAAGCGTCCTTATAGGTATCAATGACCTGTGTCGCCAGTATGGTGAGTCCGAAAAACTTCCCAAGGCCGTATATCCCGATGAGTATGAATCAGCATACAGGAACTTACTTTCACAGGTAAAACAAAAATTTAACAGCCAGCTTGTGTTAATTGAACCGTTTATGTTTTGTGATGACAAAGAAAATAAATTTTTTAAAGATTTGCGAACCTACATTCGGGTAGTTCATAATCTGGCCGAGGAATTTGGTGCTGTTTTAGTGCCGCTGCAAAACTGGATTGATGAACAAATCAAGCAAATACCATCTGAAAAATGGTCAGACGATTCGGTCCATCCTTACACTTGGGCGCACGCTTGGCTCGCATGGCGATGGCTCGAAGCAACAGACCTTTGAAAATTTTGTTTAACAGAAATTTTTTTTTAACTATAGATTCAGTAGCTACAAGGGTTAAGAGAAAAGATTAATATTTTTACAAAAAAATTCTGACTTTAGTCTTTACAGTTTATCAAATTACTATTAATCTGCCGATACTGAGTTTAGCAGCTTTTGTTACTATATCTGGAGTAATTCCTTATTCCTCTTACTACATGTTGTGGTATCAGCAACTTTCGTTTTTGAGCTGGGAGATACGTAAATGTCTTATAAGTTTGAGCCTGAAAATCCCTTCAAGAATCAAAAATCACGAACCGAAACAGCTGTACAAGACCACCAATCGAAGGGTTTGGAAATAGAGCATTTCTTTTCAACCCCTGGCGTGCATCCTTTTGAGCAGCTTGAATGGGAGACGCGTCCTGCCAGGATTATGAGCGATAGTGGCCAGGCAATCTTTGAGCAGGACAACATAGAAGTTCCAATATCCTGGAGCCAGTTGGCAACAAAGGTTGTGGCGAGTAAATACTTTTATGGCGATATCGGCTCCGGCCAGAGGGAGCACTCGGTAAAGCAGCTTGTCCATCGGGTTTGCATGGCAATCGCTGACCGTGGCAAAAGCGATGGTTACTTTGCTACCGGTAAAGATGCCGAGACCTTCTACAATGAGTTGACCTGGCTGTGTGTAAATCAATATGGGGCGTTTAATTCACCTGTGTGGTTTAACGTAGGCCTTTTTGATGTCTATGGTATAGCCGGCAGTAAACATAATTACCATTGGGACAAGCAGTTGAAGACCGCAGCTGCCTGTGAGAACAGCTACGAATACCCCCAGGCATCGGCCTGTTTTATCCAGTCGGTTAAAGACTCGATGGGAGATATAATGCGCCTGGCGACGAGTGAGGCGATGCTCTTTAAGCATGGTTCCGGCACAGGAACAGACCTTTCTACGCTGCGAAGCAGCAGAGAGAAGCTCTCCGGCGGAGGCAAACCATCCGGGCCTTTGAGCTTTATGAGGGTTTATGACCAGATAGCAGCGGTAATTAAATCGGGAGGAAAGACCCGCCGGGCGGCAAAAATGCAGTCGCTAAAGGTCACTCATCCTGATATTAAGGATTTCATTACCTGCAAGACCGAAGAGGAGAAGAAGGCTTGGGCACTTATTGAGGCCGGTTACGACGGAGACCACAACAACGAAGCATACAGCAGCGTAATGTTTCAAAATTCCAATCTCTCTGTGCGTGTAACCGATGAGTTTATGCAGGCGGTGGAAAAAGATGCAAAATGGGCTACTTATGCTATAACAACAGGCGAAAAAATGCAGGAGCACTCGGCTCGTGAGCTGATGCAGTTAATTGCCGAGGGCGCGAGGATTTGCGGTGACCCTGGTGTTCAGTATGACAGCACTATAAACCGCTGGCACACCTGCCCAAATAGCGGCCCGATTAACGCTTCGAACCCCTGCAGTGAGTATATGTTCATCGATAATTCGGCCTGCAATCTGGCTTCATTGAATCTTATGAAGTTTCGCAAAGAGGATGGTTCTTTCGATGTTGAGACATTTAAGCGGGCGATTCGCCTGTTTATCATTGCCCAGGAGATTCTGGTTGATAGCGGAAGCTACCCGGACGAATCGGTTACCATAAACAGTCATCTGTTCCGGCCGCTTGGTCTTGGTTATGCTAATCTTGGCTCGTTTATTATGAGTCAGGCCCTTCCTTATGATTCCGACCAGGCAAGAGCATTGGCTTCAGCCATTAGCGCCATAATGACGGGAGCTGCTTACACGGCAAGTGCCGAAATAGCGCAGATTAAGGGGGCTTTTGAGCAGTTCGCTCAGAATCGCGATGCGATGCTCAAGGTCATAAATATGCATCGGCAGCACGCTTGCGATATTCCGGAATCTCATTGTCCGGACTATTTGCGCAATGCTGCCAAGGATGTATGGGACCACGCCCTTGACGCCGGCTCCAAAGTGGGCTTTCGTAACGCCCAGGCGGCCGTTCTTGCCCCGACCGGAACTATCGGCTTTATGATGGATTGCGATACTACAGGTATTGAGCCCGATATTGCACTGGTTAAATATAAATTACTGGCTGGCGGCGGGATGCTCAGACTTGTTAACAAAACCGTGCCTATGGCTTTAGAGCGGCTTGGCTACAGCATCGACGATATCAAATCAATCTGCGACGACATAGATAAAAATGAAACTATCGAAGGGGCGGATAAACTCAATCCGGACCATTTGCCAATCTTTGACTGTGCTTTTAAGCCGCGAAACGGCAAAAGGTATATCCATTATATGGCGCATCTGAAAATGATGGCCGCTGTCCAGCCGTTTATATCCGGTGCCATAAGCAAAACTATCAATATGCCGAAGGAAACTACTGCTGAAGAGATTTCCGCAGCTTATATGGAGGGCTGGAAGCTCGGGTTAAAGGCCGTGGCAGTTTATCGCGATGGCTCCAAGAAGCTCCAGCCGGTTTCTACCAAAAAACACAAGAAAGCAAAGGCCGAAGCTACCGAGCCGGCAATGCCCGCCCGCCCGTACAGACATCGCCTGCCGGATACTCGCCAGAGTCTAACGCATAAATTTTCCGTCGCAGGGCACGAAGGCTACCTGACGGTGGGGCTGTATGAGGATGGTCAGCCTGGCGAGCTGTTTATCACTATGGCTAAGGAAGGCAGCACCATCGGCGGCCTTATGGATGCAATAGGCACCTGTACTTCAATGGCGCTGCAATATGGTGTGCCGCTGATTACACTCGTGGACAAGTTCCGCCACGCCCGTTTTGAGCCGTCTGGAATGACATCAAACAAGGATATTCCCTTTGCAAAGAGCTTGATTGATTATATTTTCTGTTGGCTGGGCTGTCAGTTTATACCGGGTTATGCCGAGAAGAACACCCCCAACAGGACGAATGTGCCTGCTGCAACGAGCAAAAATGTAACAACCGCCAGGCAATTGGTGGAAAAAACCAAAGACCTGGCACAAAAAATCGCTGAAGTAAAAGCCGGCTCAAAAACAAAGACAAAGAACGAAGACCAGGATTTACAGGATTTAATAGAGCCGACATATATCAAGCCCTCTTCGTCCTCGACACACAGACTTACCGGCTTGGCGAACCGGATAAAGACCTTGGTCGGTTCGACTGTTTCTGATTCCTCCAACAAGTTGCAGTCTGAGATGGAGGCCTTTGAGCAATTTAACGCCCAGTTTTCGCATTTTAGTGATGATGCGCCGGCCTGTGATATTTGCGGGGCAATTACGGTCCGCAACGGCACCTGCTATAAATGCTACAATTGCGGCAACTCCATGGGCTGTTCATAAGGAATAATTATTTATCCGCCCGTTGGCGGATTGATAATCGGTTTTTTGAGCCCCAAACGTAAGTGCGGGGTCATATTTAATTCCTCAATTTATTCGGCGGGTTTTCTTATCCCGGCACCGTCAGGGTTCTCGTTACTTTTTTGCACCGCAAGGGATTTCGTTTAGTCATATTTAGCCCCACGTTTCACGTGGGGTTTTGTTTTGTCGAAGTGTCGAATGGCACCGCTGGGGGTTTTATTTACACGGGATTTTGTTTAGCCGTCGCCGGTATGGCGATGCAAATTGTCATTGCGAGGCCGTAGGCCGCGGCAATCTCAATTTAATCGCGGATTTACACTGATTTCGATTAGTGCAAATTAAATCTTGCTGTTTTTGACCGGAATGAGTATAATTACAAATCACAGCAGCGGAGAAAAACGACCGGGGCGGCGGGTTAATTGATTATTAGTATTCCGGCGAAGGACAAGCCAGCAAGACAGTGAGAGATGTTGTGAAGTTTGAGGATAGCTTGTGAAACATACGTATCTTAAATTGAACCTCTTGTTTTGTCATGTGATAATACCAATTAGTATCGGGGGCATTATTTATCTCTTTTTTAGATCGGACTCCTTGATGATGTTTCGTTGGGCAGACGCTATCGGAGTCAAGTCAGTTCTGGATAGCATGCGCATCTGTACTACGACAATCCAGATGGATAACATGAATTGGCTTTTCTTCTCACTTCCTTATGAACTGTGGGTGTATTCATTTACCTCGTTTATGCTTATCATTTGGGGATTGAAGTTTTCAAGGCACAGTATATTCTGGATATCTATCGGGCCATCACTCGCTCTGGGTAGCGAAATGGGGCAGGCGTTAGGAGTGGTTAGAGGTACGTTTGATCCGACAGATGTCCTGCTTTGTTTAATTGGCTCAATACTACCGTTTTTGATTTTTTTCAATCAAACCAAAAGAGATTTTTTCCCGTTTAGGGGGGCTATTTCATGATTATAAAAAATAAGTCTCGACATGCAACATCATTGCTTGGTTTACTTCTATTCCTAATCCTTGCAATTGGTAGTGTTGATGATTCTGGTTCATCGGGTGATTCAGGCCGTTCGGGTCAGAAATCGCCTTCAATAACACCATCGAGGTCTTCGTCAGGAAAACGCCATAAGCCAAGTCCCGCTCACGCTTCTGCGCCGACAATCCCGGCCGATGTGACCTATTCGATTATTGATTCAGATACTTATCTTGATTATAAGCGCAGCCTTGATGTCCGGTTGAATAAGAAAGTATCCCAAAAGACCCTACGAGCCATTGCTCTCAAATTGAAGTCACAAGATTCGAGACATTATGAACGCACTTTTATAAGTTACCTTCTCCCAGACATGGAGCCAGGTAAAGGCGCATGGGCAACAACACATTTTGACCCTGATATCGAAGTTTGAATACTTGGTCTTACGGTTGAACAAGAAAAAGCTTTAAAACAATTGCCCGATGATCCATCGCGAGACGTGATCGGTAGCTGGCTCGACGAAACCCTATTCATGGGACGAAGGATCACTATCTTTCGCCAAAACGGCAAATTATTCATGGAAAGTGTGTACTACGATGGCAGCAGTGGCAAAAAGGAAATTGTTGAAAAGTTATCTGGCAAAAACAGGAGGTTTCAGAGAAAGGAAGGAAGCAGCGTTGGCGAGTTTTACTTGATTGATGATCAAAGTAATTTGCAAATGTGGGACGAAGAGGGCATTATCTCGACCGCAAGGAAAATCGGTGACTAACAAGGCGTTGCGATGTTGTTAGTTCTACATCATAGTTTTCAGGCTTGCATCGTGGGATTGTAAGTTGACTTTGCGGCTAAGTCGGTTTAATTCGCGGCTAAAAACAAATTCGTGCATATTCGTGTTAATTCGTGGTTAATTTTCGTGCCTTTTCGTGGCTAAATTTTTTGTAAAAAAACCGCATTTCTGCTTGAAAAATCGGCCATATCTTGTATAATTCTAATTGTGCTCAGGCAGCACAGAAGTCTCGCCAGTGGCGGACACGTTCGCGGAGCCCCGCACGTCAAATTTAGTCGCATAGTCTTATATATTAAGGACATATGAATGACTAATGATCAATTACAATTAAACCGCTCACTCATTTACCCGTTTACTCATTTACGCATTGACTCTTTGGTCAATCAAATTGACCAAAGTATGCAAAACAAACCCAATTTCCTTCAGAATAGGGCGAATGTAAGTTATGCTAAATCAAATGGTTATAAAAACGCACATCGATTTTTGGCCCAAAAATCCCAAACCCAATTTCCAAAACGCCGAAATGAACCTAAGTCCTTATATATCAATGAACTACGAACCACGAACCATGAACTATGAAATTAAAAACAAACCCAATCTTGTCCGCCGCAGGCGGATAAAAATCCACCTACAAACTTGGCGGGCACCCCGACTTCACTCGGGACAATGCTTTCAGTTGACAGTGATTACTATCTCGGTTATTGTACGAGCCGATGGCGGGAAAAATAAGGTTTGAAAGGAGATAATAAATGCAGGGGCAAAAAGAGCTTCATCCAGCGTTTATGCACAACTACTATCTGTTTCGCAAGAAGGTATTTAAGATATTCGGCGGAGCCTTTCATGCGTACGATGAAAATGGCATGGTCATTCTGTATTCCAAGCAAAAGGCATTCAAATTGAGAGAGGACTTCCGGGTATATACCGATGAGCGCCAGATGGATGAGCTTTTGACTATAAAAACGCCGCAAATTTTAGATATCGGCGCAACATATAATGTTCAGGATGCAACTACGGGTGAACATGTCGGGGCGATAAGGCGAAAATTTCTCAAATCAATCGTCAAAGATGAGTGGACTTTTCTTTCAGCAGATGGAAGTGAGATTGGAACGCTGGCTGAAAGCAGCATGTTAGCTGCTCTTGCAAGCCGGTTTATTAATCTGATTCCACAAACTTATACAATAACTTCAGCCGACGGCAGAGTGATTGCTGAGATTAAGCAGCACTTCAATCCGTTTGTGCTCAAATATAGTATGTCGTTCTTTGCTCCTGAAGTTTCGATTGACCGCCGGCTGGTAATTTCAGCGGGAATTCTCCTCGCTGCAATAGAAGGCAGACAGGATTAATCTGCGGGAGCTTTGCGGTTGAATAGTATTGTGCGGACAAAGGTTTGCATAATTGGTGCGGGGCCGGCAGGCCTGATGACGGCGATTTTCTCCGCTGAAGCAGGTTCCCTGACAACGATGAGCGAGGCCAATACGAGCGCCGGCCGAAAACTGCTTCTGACAGGGGCAGGACGATGTAACCTCACACATCAGGCCAAGCCGGCTGAGGTTGTCCGGGAGTTTGGTGACAAAGGGAGATTCCTGAGTTACTGCCTGTATCAATACCCGCCGAAATACGTTCAGGATTTTTTCGCGGGACTGGGGCTTCGGCTGAAAATTGAAAAAGACGGCTGTGTGTTTCCGGCCAGCGACCGTGCCGGTGATGTAAGGGACGTCCTCGTGGAGCGGGCGAAAAAGCTCGGAGTGAGGTTCCTGTACGACAGGCGAGTCAAAAGTATTGCCAAAGAAAACAGCATGTTTATTGTCCGCACTGAAAAAGAAACGGTCTATACAGAAAAGCTTATTATCGCGACCGGCGGGTTATCCTGGCCGAAGACCGGCTCAACCGGCGATGGCTACAGATTCGCAAAAGAAATGGGACACACAATCGTCGAGGCAAAGCCATCTTTAGTGCCGCTTGTAATCCGCGAAGACTGGCCGAGACAACCCGCCACACGAATCCGCCACACGAATGGCGGACAAGTGGCGGGCAAGCTTGCGGGGACCGCTGTGGAAGATGTCAAAGTGTCGGCACACATCAATAATAAGAAAGTTACTACGGCCGGGGCGATTATTTTTACCGAGGATGGTATAGGCGGTCCTGCGGTGCTGAATATGAGCAGATATCTAACCGATTACCTTCCCGCCGGCAAAAAACCAATTAATATCTCGCTGGATTTGGCACCACAGATTAAAGAAGCAGAGCTTGAAAAGCAGATTACGGAGCGTATGGCTATAAATCCAAAAAAGAAGGTAGTCAATGTTCTGGCGGAGTTTGTGCCGAAGCGGCTATCGGCTGAACTGTGCAGGCAGGCAGGTTGCGGTGATGAATTTGCGGCCGGGCAGCTCAAAAAAGATGTGCGAAAGAAGTTAGTGCGGTTTTTCAAGGCCCTGCCGATTTCTGTTGTAAGCACTCGGCCAATAAATGAGGCGACGGTTACACACGGCGGGGTAAGTGTTACCGAAATTGAGCCGAAGACGATGGAATCGAAGATTTGTCCGGGCCTGTTTTTCGCCGGCGAGGTAATCGATGTTGATGGCCCCTGCGGCGGATATAATCTCCAGATGTGCTGGTCAACAGGAGCCTTAGCCGGCCACTCTGCCGCAATTTAACCGCGGAGAACGCTGAGCCCGCAGAGAAAAACAAATAATCAATAGTCAATAATAAATTGAAAAGGCTGGGCATTTGGACGGTTTTTTCGTTTGACAGGTTCTTTCTTGAAAGACACATTAATATTAATAAACATAATTCCTGCATTGAGCAATAGACGTTGTGGTTAGCCGTTTAGGATAAATCATGGATGCCTTCGATAAATTTCAATCTTACCTTTTTCAAGAGGTTCGAGCAATTATTGGGCCGATAGTGGAGCAACATATGAAGGAATTGGGACAAACTCTTTGGAATGATTTGTTTGACCTCGAAGGTAAAAGAGTGGTAGATAGAAATCTATCACAAAAGGACCTCTTTTTGCGTGAAGTATTCTATAGATTTATTGAAATTCACAATTCTTATATAATCCTAAAGGATATTGAAGTTTATATTGGACGATTTCCATACTCGAAAGACAATATATCGAAGGTTCGAAATCTTCATTACAATATTTCAAACTATATGAATGAAATGTATATTATAGAGAAGAGATTGGTCGCGTACTTGGGAAAAATTGGTAAGCTATACAGAGAAGATAAACGACATCAGAAAATACTAGAATCAACCAAACCAATAATCGAGATGGTATATAACACCCTAAGCAAAATAACAAAAACTAGAGGTAGTCATGTTCATCATTTAAGATATACAGATAAATATCTCGAGCGGCTAAGTATGCTTGAGTCATTATTACAAACTGGCTGTATGGATTTTTTCGAGCAATTCCCTGATCTTTATGAGCTCGAATATAGAAACATTAGGCGAAAGTGGAAAAAGATAGTTAAACAAAACAACGAGACACTTAAAGAATTATTTAACATTTATTTTGCTGATCTATTGAAGATATTATTCGACAAAAAGGGAAATCTGATTTATCCTCAAGGGATAAGTCACAGCTAATGCGTTATATTTCGTCAATTTCGTTTTTGATTTGATTCAGCAGATTTATTGCTTCGAGCGGTGTTAGATTATTGATATCGGTTGAGGCGAGCTTCTCAAGCACGCTCTTATGTCTCTCTACAAACAAAGTGTCTTTGTCCGGCTCTTTTGTTTTGTGTTTTGATAAATGTGAGCCGGTGGCTTCTTTTTGGAAAGCGCTCTCTAATTCTTCCAGAATTTCCTTAGAGCGTTCGAGGATGGGTTTCGGCACGCCGGCAAGTTTCGCAACGTGGATGCCGTAACTCTTGTCAGTTCCGCCGGGTAGAATCTTGTGTAAAAAGACGACCTCGTCGGCCCATTCGCGAACGGCAACGTTACAATTTTTAACGTTCGTAAATAATTCCGCCAATTCCGTCAGCTCGTGATAGTGCGTAGCAAAGAGCGTTCTGCACTTGAGCTTGTTTGCGATGTGCTCAGTAATCGCCCAGGCGAGAGCCAGGCCGTCATAGGTGCTTGTACCCCGGCCGACTTCGTCGAGTATGACAAGCGATTTACCAGTTGAATTATTCAGGATATTTGCAGTTTCGGTCATCTCAACCATAAAAGTAGATTGGCCCCGAACCAATTCATCGGAAGCGCCGACGCGGGTGAAGATTCTATCGACAATTCCTAACTCTGCATCTTTGGCAGGAATAAATGAGCCGGTCTGGGCCATCAAAACCAGAAGGGCGACCTGCCTTATATAGGTGCTCTTTCCACTCATATTCGGCCCAGTTACAAGCAAGATGTCGCCCCTCGGCCCTTCGGCTTCGCTCAGGGCAGGCTTCGCTCGGGACAGGCCGGTATTACTGCCAAGCTCGATATCGTTGGGCACAAATTCCGAGCCGAGCAATTCAGCCAAGACGGGATGTTTGCCCTCATTGATAATAAGCTCAGTGCCGTTGGTTAATTTTGGGCGGATATAGTTTCGCCGTTTCGCAAGATACGCAAAGGCAGAAAGACAATCGCACTGGGCAACGGTATCGGCGAGGGCCTGCAGCCGGCTTACATACTGAGCGGCCTGTCGGCGGATGTCCTCAAAAAGCTTCTGCTCCAATTCGAGCGCCTTTTCATCAGCGCTTAGTGCCTGAGTTTCGTATTCTTTGAGCTGCTCGGTGATGTAACGCTCCGCATTTTTGATAGTCTGCTTGCGAACGTAGTCAGCGGGGACTTTATCAGCCGATGAATGAGTTACCTCGATATAGTAGCCGAAGACCTTGTTGTAACCGATTTTCAGATTTGCGATGCCGGTACGCTCGGCCTCGTGTTTCTGATAGTTCCGCAACCAGCTTTGGCCGTCTTTGGAAATCGAGCGCAGCCGGTCAAGCTCTTCGGAAAATCCGGCTTTAATCACGCCGCCATCGCGAAGATGCGAAGGGCAGTCCGGCCGAATCGCAGATTCGAGCAAATCCGCTAATTCGTCCATACTGTCGCATCGGCCGGCAAGCTGAACGAGGAGGTCTGCTGAAAATTGCTGCAGCGTTTCTTTTAGTTTTGGTATCTGCCGTAATGTGCTTGCCAGGGCGAGCAGGTCCCTCGGAGTTGCGCGAAATGTACTGATACGCGCTGCGATTCGCTCGGTGTCGGCTATTGCAGAAAGCAATTTGCGAATGTCGGCTAACTGGCTATCGGTCTGCTTTAATTCTGCGACGGCGTCCTGGCGCAGCTCTATGGCGCCTAAGTCGCACAGCGGCATACACAACCAGTACCTTAGCATCCTGCCGCCCATAGCGGTTATTGTTTCGTCGAGGCAGTCCAGCAGCGAGCCGGCCTTGCTCTCGGTGCGAATGGTCCGCAGGATTTCAAGACTGAGAAGAGAAGTCGGGTCGATTTGCAGAAATTTTTGTCGCTCGACTTGTTTCAAATTCTGTATGTGCCCAAGCGTGGTCTTTTGAGTTTCGTTCAGGTATTCGATGATGGCACCGGCAGGGGGGATAAGCCCATCGTCATCGTCACTGATGCCGAAGCCCTCTAGTGTTGCGGTGCCGAAATGCTTTAGCAGACGCTGCCTTGACTGGTATGGGTCGAAATACCAGGCAGGCCGTTCCGTTATGATGGCGCTTGTGAGCTGGGTGATGTCTCTTGCAAGTTTTTTCATCTCTGCTTCAAATAGCTCGCCGCGTCTGTCGGGCAAAAGGCACTCTGCAGGTGACAATCGCAGCAACTCATCAAGCAGCTTATTTTCAGGCAGTCTTTGAACGGAAAAATGGCCGGTTGAGATATCAACCCAGCTAATTGCGGCATTGGCCTTGTTGCCAAGATTGACCGCGCAGAGGAAATTGTCCTCTTTGGCGTCGAGCAGGATATCGTCGGTAAGTGTGCCGGGGGTAACAACTCGAACAACATCACGCTTTACAACGCCTACCGCAGTTTTTGGATCCTCGACCTGCTCGCATACGGCGACTTTATAGCCGGCCTGTAGCATTTTTTTCAAGTATCCTTCGACCGCGTGATACGGTACGCCTGCTAACGGGATGGGATTGTTGCCCTTGCTTCTGCTGGTAAGAGCCAGGCCGCAAACCTTCGAGCACGTCTTTGCATCTTCGTAGAAGGTCTCGTAGAAATCGCCCATGCGAAAAAACAGTATGCAGTCGGGGTACTTTTGCTTGAACCGGCGAAACTGCTTCATCGCAGGCGTTAGTTTTTCATTTATCGCGGCCATAGCGCCAATTATACACTAAGGCGGCCGTTTAACAACTCTGATATGATTGAAGCCGCCTGCTGGGTGGATTTGGCGTCTTTGAACTGCTTGAGGAGGGTTTCCTGCCGGTTTGTGAAACAGACCGGACTATGTAAATCGAAATCAGCAACACCGCATATTTGCCGGATTTTTTCACAGAGTTCTTCGATGCCGTTTCCATATTTGGCACTTATCTGCACGGTGTTACTTAAACTTCGAGGTAGCTTACCAGCATCAAATCTCGGGGGTAAATCGGATTTATTCAGAACAGTCAGGACTTTTTTACTACTAATTTTTTCAATTAGATGCTCACCAAGCCGCTCTATAGTTTGGCTGTTATCCAGAACGAGCAAAACAATGTCGGCCTGCTGTAGAACCTCAACGCTTTTTTGCTGAGATACTTCTTCAATAACATCATCAGGAGTTTCCCGCCTTCGCCGAGGCTTCGGCGGGCAGGCATCAAGCCCTGCGGTGTCGATTAACTCTACGAACAGTGGGTCTATCCGGCATTGGGCACTGACCCAATCGCGGGTTGTGCCTTTTATGTCAGTTACAATTGCTTTTTGCCGACCTGCCAGGAAATTGAGCAGTGTGCTTTTGCCGGTGTTCGGCGGGCCAACTATGGCAATTTTGCAGCCGAATATAATCAGTTTTGCCGTTTGGCTATTTTTAAGTATCTCCTCAGCTTCGGCTGAAATTTCACCAAATGACAATTTATTTATGTTTTTCTGCCATTGTTCTATTTTTTTACTCAGGCCGGCGTCGATTTGGTTTGCGATTAATTTGGTGCCCTGTAACGTTTTAGCCTTTGGCTGGGTCAGTTTGGCTTCGATAGCGATTACATTCAGATTTTTCTGCGTCGATAGTATTTTGGCCAGAAGCTGTTCGGAAGTAAGAAGTTCAGCCCCATTTTTTACGAGTAGCTGCACTATCATCTCAACGATGAGCGGATTACCGTGGCAGTGTATGGCAAAATTGTCAGGCCCTTCGCAGCCGATTATAACCTGGTCGATTGCCTCAGTGCCATCGTGAATCGTTCCGAGCAGGATTTTGCCAGATTTGAAAATTGGCGGTTTTGCTATAACCTGCTTGAATATCTTTTTGATAATAGTTTCGGCCAAATCACCGAAGACCTGAACCGTCGCTATTGCACCGGTCCCTTTGCCGGTCATTACCGCAGCGAATGCACTCATAGATGATTTAGCAAGCACGTGAGTATGTACCCTACCTTGATTTTTCCTCGATATATTTTTGATATGCCAGGACGATGCCCTTTACGACAAGATTAGGTGCGTAGTTGTCTATGAACTCACAGTCGTCCCTTATGGTTTTGGCCGCGGAGCCGGTAATTACTGTCTGCGGCCATCTGCCGATATGCTCAGCATAGCGTCTGACGGCCTCTTCAAGCGTACCGATGATGGAATAATACAAGCCGCAATTAATTGCGTCGGCAGTATTTTTGCCGTAAGGAGCATTGGGCTTTGTGACCTTGATATTCGGCAGTTGTGTGGTATTTTCCTTCAGGGCCCGCGCACTGATTTCAAAGCCCGGACAGATTACGCCTCCCTGGAAAATACCATGCTGGTCAACCAGGTCGATGGTAACGGCTGTTCCAAAATCGGCAACAACTACTGCATCTTCAACCACATCATAAGCCGCTGCGGCTGCGACGACTCTATCGGTACCGACTTTATCCGGTTCATCCACCCATAAAGTCATCGGCAAGGGGATGTCTTTGCCAATGACGTATATCTTCTCGTCGAGATTTTCCTTAGCTATTTCCCCAACCAACTTGGTCCAGGCGGGTTTTACGCTGCTTATGACAATTACGCCATCTCGTTTTTTTTCTTTGGAGCTTTCAGCGATGGGGATTTTCTCCCATGCGGTCTTGAGACAATCTATCAATTCTTCCCGCCGCTGCCCAGGAAAGGACTTGATGAATTGTTCTTCACCGTCGAAGAAAAGCCCGATGTTGATATTCGTATTGCCGATATCTACTGCGATTATGTTCATGTTTTATTGCTCTTTTGCACCTTTAACTTCTTTAACTTTTTGCCACAATAGCTCGCTCAGCTCTTTTACCCCTTTTCCGGTAACTGCTGAGATTGGGCAAATTGTTTTTCTCAGCTTTTTTTTCAAATCTGCAACTGCCTTGCCATCCGGGTCGAGGTCTATCTTATTTGCAACTATGACTTCACGTTTTTGAGCGAGCTCTTTGCTGAATTGTTCTAATTCACTGCGAATAGCTTTATAATTATCCACGGGATCGCAGCCATCTACAGGCATTATATCAAGAATATGGACAATAATGCGAGTTCTTTCGATATGGCGAAGAAACTCGATGCCAAGCCCTGCGCCTTTGTGAGAACCCTCAATTAAACCCGGTATATCGGCCATAACAAACCTGCGGAAGTCGCTTAACCTGACAATGCCGAGCACCGGCTCGAGCGTGGTGAACGGATAATCGGCAATTTTCGGCCTTGCGGCTGAGCAGCGGGAAATCAATGTGCTTTTGCCTGCGTTCGGCATACCAACCAAACCGACATCGGCGATGAGTTTAAGTTCGAGCCGGATATTTCTTTCCTGGCCTTTTTTGCCGGTTTCAGCGCTTCGTGGAGTTTGATTGGTTGCCGTTGCAAAGGCCTTATTGCCCCTGCCGCCCTTTCCGCTGCGACATATGCATACCTTCATTCCAACATCGTTGAGGTCCTTTAGAAGCAGGTTCAAATCGACATCGTAGATAAGGGTGCCAGGCGGGACTTCAATTACAAGGTCCTGACCATTAGCACCGTGTTTGTTGTTACCTGAGCCGGGCTGGCCGTTCTGAGCTTGCCAGTGATGTCTGCCGGAAAAATCCATTAAGGTATCGAGGTTTTCCACCGCCTCGAAATAGACGTCGCCTCCTTTGCCGCCATCACCGCCATCAGGGCCGCCCTTAGGAATGAATTTTTCCCTGCGAAAGCTCACACAGCCACTGCCGCCGTCTCCGGCCTTGACCCAGATTTTCGCCTCATCAATAAACATCAGTCTAACCGGTCAACACCATTTTTAAAATAAATCCAACACTTTAACGGACACATTATACTTCTATATGGCAAGTATCGTTAAGTAATAATTGCAGGCCAAGTTTCGGCAGGCGGTATTGAAAAGTAAATAAAAAAGGCCATGAGGTTCCTCATAGCCATTGAGTTTATAATGCTAACTTTTCTCTCAGAGCTTACGCTCTGCGTTTTCTAAGCAGACCCAAAGCACCGAGGCCAAGCAGACAAATTGTCGCCGGCTCAGGAGTAACCTCGAAGTAGCCGGTAAAAGCCGCAGCGTCTCCCGGCGTGAGTGTGAATTTGAACTGTATACTTATGTCGGTCGAAATAGGTCCGTTGGGCAGTGAAGGTGGTAAACCTGCACTAACCGCCAGTATGGATATTGTTCCACCTGTAGTTGTTGTCCAGGATGAAGGGTCAGGATACAACGACAGTAGGCCGACACTATCAATCAAACCGTAATAAAGCGGGTCAGGGCTGGCAGTTGACAAAGTACCACCACCCGGACCTGTCGTGAAAGAACCGCTCATGGAACCACCATACAACGTATTCGTGGTAATTGGCGGACTTACGGGGGTGGTCACAACAAGGGTGAACGTCTGTGTTACACTTGATTTATTGGTCACACCTACTGCGGCAATCACATAAGGGTCAGGACTGTAAGTCAGGTGCCAATTAGCCATGAAATTATTAACTTCTTCCCGCGCATCATCAAGGTAATATTCACAGTCGCCGTTTGTTGTAACATCATTCGGTGAGTAATTAGAATTCCAAACACCACCGCCATCCCCATTCCCAGTCCAGGCAAGTTCAACCTGAGGTACATCAAGCATACCCATTACAGAACAGGGTAGCGCCATTAGTACACAAACTGTAAAGACAACAAACCTTCTAATCATCTACTCGTCCTAAGAAATCTAAAATCCATCAGATGAGCAAAAGGCAGTGGCAAGCAAAAGAAACCCTATTCTCCTGCTTTCCATCACACTCACTCATCACCTTAGCAAGTTCAAATTACGACATATTATGAACTTACCTACATTGTTTACTTTGCCTATATTACTGTATCCCACGGGGCATTGTCAAGGGGAAAATGCCCAAATTACCAAAAAAAAGTGAATTTCCTTGTTTTTTTAGGCAATCTTCCCAAAAACAGCGTTTTTTCCGAATATTTGACCTAAAACCAGCTTTTTCGTTCAGAAATGACAAAAATTTATAAAGGTTTGGACCTTGATATAGCTAATTCGGCATCTGGCTTGATTTTGATGTAAAAAAAGGATGGTAAAAACCATCCTTTTTAACTTTACTGTTTCTATTTCCTGTCAGACGACGTGGATTTTTCGGCCTTGGAAACGCACCTGTCCATCTGCGGTGGCAAATAGCGTATAGTCCCTGCCTATGCCGACATTGCTGCCAGGGAAGAATTTCGTTCCGCACTGGCGGACAATGATTGAGCCGGCAGTAACATTCTGGCCGGCAAACAGCTTTACGCCTCTGTATTGAGGATTACTGTCTCTGCCGTTTCTCGAAGAGCCCTGTCCTTTTTTATGTGCCATAATCAGTCACCTATGTTTTCTAACGTAAGAATGAAATCGCTTATCGTTTATATCGTAATTTTAACCACTTTGTTTGACATTGTCCAGAAAATTTCTTAAAAAAACACCCGGTCTTTTTCAAGCTACTTCTTTTCACCGGCTTTCTCAAGCAAAAGCACAATGTCTGCGTGACCTCCACTTTTTGCCATCTCTAAGGCCGTTCCACCGTCGGTGGTCCTCTTCGCACCGACATCAGCGCCCTTTTCCAGCAGGGATTTGACGACCTCGGTATGGCCATTCTGCACCGCCATCATCAGTGCCGTTCCGCCGTCGGTGGTTCTCTTCGCATTGACGACAGCTCCCTTTTCCAGCAGGGATTTGACAACCTCCGTATGGCCATTCTCCGCCGCTTTCATCAAGGCCGTTACGCCGCCGTTATTTCCGGCATTGACATCAGCTCCTTTTTCCAGCAGCAAATCGACGACTTCCTTACGCCCTTCCTGCGCCGCCATCATCAGGGCCGTTCCGCCGTCGGTGGTTCTCTTCACACTGACATCAGCGCCCTTTTCCAGCAAGGATTTAACAACCTCAGAATGGCCTTTTTGCGCCGCTATCATCAGACCCGTTACACCGTCGAGCGTCCTCTTAGCATTGACATCAGCACCCTTTTCCAGCAGGGATTTGACAACCTCAGCATGGCCATTCTCTGCCGCTATCATCAGGGCTGTTACACCACTGTTATTCTTGGCGTTGACATCAGCCCCCTTTTTCAGCAGAAACTCGACGACTTCCTTATGGCCTTTTTGCGCCGCAAACATCAGGGCAGTTTCGCCGCCAGTGGTTCTCTTCGTACTGATATCAGCACCTTTTTCCAGCAAGGTTTTAACAACCTCAGTATAGCCATTCTCCGTTGCTATCATCAGGGCTGTTACACCATCGTTATCCTTGGCCTTAACATCAGCTCCCTTTTCCAGCAGGAATTTGATGACCTCAGTATGGCCATTTTTAGCTGCCACCATCAGGGCCGTTATACCGTCGGCGGTTGATTTCGCATTGACCTCGGCGCCCTTTTCCAGCAAGAGCTTGATAATGTCCATATTGCCGTTGTGCACTGCCTTCATCAGGGTCGTCACGCCGCCGTTATTCCTGGCATGGACATCAGCTCCCTTCTCCAGCAGAAACTCAACGATTTCCTTATGCCCCTCCTGTGCCGCCATCATCAGGGCCGTCACATCCTCTTTACTCTTGGCATCGACATCAGCGCCATTTCCCACGAGAAGCCTAACAATTTCCGTATGGCCCAAGTATGCCGCCTTTATCAGGGCCGTTACACCATCGGTAGTTGCTTTCACATTGACCTCGGCCTTATTTTCCAGCAGGAGCTTTACGACTTCTTTATGACCCTCCTGCACCGTCATCATCAGGGCCGTTATGCCGTCAATGTCTCTTTTCGCACTAACATCAGCACCCTTTTCCAACAAGGATTTGACGATTTCCGTATGGCCGCTCGACGCCGCTATATGCAGTGCCGTTGAGTTGCTGTCGGTTGTTTTTGCGTCGACATCAGCATCCTTTTCCAGCAGCAAATCGACGACTTCCTTACGCCCTTCCTGCGCCGCCATCATCAGCGCCGTTACACCCTCGTTGTTCTTGGCCTCAATATCAGCGCCAGCTTTCAACAGGAGCTTGACAACCTCCATATGGCCCTTCTCCGCTGCCACTATCAAGGCCGTCGCCTCATTATTAGCCTTCACATTGACATCAGCGCCCGTTTCCAGCAAAAGCCTGGCGACTCCTATATGGCCATTCTCCGCCGTCATCATCAGGGCCGTTACACCCTCGTTATTCCTGGCCTCAATACCAGCGCCAGCTTCCAGCAGGAACTTGACGACCTTCATATGACCCTTCAGCGCTGCCGCTATCAGGGCCGTTACGCCGTCATCAGTTCTTTTCGCATTAATATCACTGCCATCAGTCAGGGCAGTTTGCACGGCCTGAAGGTCACCTTTTTCCGCAGCTTGAAGCAACTGAGCATTCTTGTCTGATACACCCACCTCAGCAAAGCAAGCAGGTATCAGAAAAATACACACTATAGAAAATAAGAACCGTTTCATCGGGTTCTCCTTTCCTTTTTTCCCTTTATTTTTTACCGTCCTTTTGTGGAGATTATAACGATTGGAGGTTTGGTTGCAAGGTTTTTGTGCGTCGGCGAAGATGCCTCAGACATCTGCAACACGCATGTCTTCAACTCAATGTGGCAGCTCAGCGTTCCGCTTCAAGAATGCTCTTCATAATCAATGGTGGTATTACACCTTCGGCAGCCAACTTTATCTTACCATCTGAATCAATGAAGAAACTGCAAGGAATAGACGTTACCCGATTATAAGGCACCGGCAGTTTATTTGATGCAACAGAAATAACCGGATAGTTGATTCTGTTTTGTTCAACGTATTTCTTGACCATCATAGCAGTGTTAGGTGGCCACCTCGTTAAGAAAGATACGGCTAAAATCGCCAATTCGTCTCTACTGATGAGGTTTCGTAGCGCGATTAGGCTCTGCGTTTGTCCTTTACAGCCTGAACACCATGTTGTCCAAAAGGTAATTAAAACATTCTTACCACGATAACCGCTTAAGTTGCGCTGTTGGCCATAGATGTCAGGTAAAGTGAAGTCCGATGCGGTTTTGCCATACAAGGACATGTAAGCAGGTCTCCAGGTCCTTGCCGACCTGATGACATCGCTGAGACTCATTTTCGCAGCGGTTTTTAGCTCGGTATCAGGTTTTGCAAATTCGCTCGGGCTGCCAGGAGCCGATTCAGATGGCGTAATGTCGTAGCGATAGCTCTCTAAATCGTTTTTTTCGTCAGCTTTCTTTTTACATCCCGCTAAGATCGTTATAGCAATAAAAATAATTACTACCACCCAAGCATTTGTTCGCTCTGTTTGCGTGGTCATTTTGGTCTTCCTTAAGCAGTTTTAATTACCACTAACATTATATCAGAATTGTGCTACTAAGAAAAGCCCAATTTACAAATTTTTCGCTTATTGTGCTTTGGAAATTCGTTTGACAAAACTTGATTTTGCATTAGCATAGGCTTTTTATTTTACCGACAATAGGCATCCGGCTTATAAGCTTGCAACTTCCTCTGCTAAGTAATGTTTTTGGCTTTCGATGGCTGAATTATTGGATAGCATTTTGGCTCAGGGTATTGAACACATCAACATCATTTTGCTGATGGGTCTGGCCATATTTTTTGGCACAGTAGGTGCGGGTATCTTTCAGAGATTGCACATACCACGGATAATCGGTTACGTCACGATTGGCATAGTCCTGGGGCCGGTATTAAAGATAATCTCTCCGGAAACGGTGCAGAATCTCGATTTGTTTAATCTATTCGCTCTTGGGATTATTGGTTTTCTAATCGGCGGTGAACTTACACGTGACATCTTTGTAAAATTCGGCAAGCAGGTTTTTGCAATTTTACTGTTTGAAGGAGGAATGGCATTTTTATTAGTTATAGCTATCAGTTTCGTTGCGCTTCATTATTTTACCCATTATGATTGGCATATATCCCTAGCGATGGCGGTCGTATTCGGTGCTATATGTTCAGCGACAGACCCTGCTTCGACGGTAAATGTATTGTGGGAGTATAAAGCCCGTGGGCCACTTACGACTATGCTGACGGCAATCGTCGCCCTGGATGATGCCCTTGCTCTCGTTCTTTATATTACTGGTATCAGCTTGGCGAGTTTTCTCACCGGCCATAAGGAAGTCGGTGTCTTGCCAATGATTTTTCATTCACTATTGGAAGTGGCCGGCTCCCTGGGGATGGGTGTAGCGGCAGGGATGATACTACGATGGATTACAGGATGGATTGACGACGATGAGAAAACCCTCATCTTCACTATCAGCACTATAGTGCTGACTATTGGTCTGGCGATAGCATGGGGGCTGGATGTGATTCTGTCGACTATGGCTTGTGGAGTCACTTTAATAAACTTTTATCCCAGACGGAGTCTCAAGAGCTTCGAGCTTGTTCGTAAGTTTTCACCTCCGATTTATGTTCTGTTTTTTGTGATAATTGGCGCCAGACTGAGAATCAGCCTGTCCGGTCATATATGGTTATTAGCCGCCGCTTATGTAATTGGAAGTACCGTTGGGAAAACAGTGGGGTCGTTCTGGGGTTCTGCTTACTCTAAAGCCATAC
>Ga0307433_1000084_pt1 | contig 79157 bp, 72 predicted proteins | sample SalMarWE160210MG_FD_202166 | JGI IMG/M metagenome (GOLD analysis project Ga0307433, IMG submission 202166) | Salt marsh sediment microbial communities from the Plum Island Ecosystem LTER, Massachusetts, United States - WE1603-210 | ecosystem: Environmental > Aquatic > Marine > Intertidal zone >...
TCCTGGACACGACCGAACTCTCGTCGCCGGCTGGTGCCGGCTCGGCTCGCTTCGCTCGCCTCGCAAGCACCAGCTTTATCCGCCAAACGTACAGCAGATTTACCCATGAGACTATTATTAACCATAACTGATATCAACATACAAGGACACAGAGAACACAGAGGTAAAGAATGTCAGATGAGCTAACTGAGAAAATTATTGGTGCTGCGATAGAGGTTCATCGTGAACTTGGTCCCGGTCTTCTTGAGTCGATTTATGAAGAGGCATTATGCTACGAGTTTGACCTTCAGGAGATAAAGTACCAGCGACAGGTACCTGCTGATATTATTTATAAAGGCAAAGTTATCAAAGGCCAAAAGATAGACCTTCTTGTTGAAAATGAAGTGGTTGTAGAAATAAAATCTTTGTCTAAAATGCCCGAAGTTGCATTGGCACAAACTCTTTCCTATCTCAAGGCGACAAAACTCAAGCGGGGGCTGATAATAAATTTTGGAGAAAAAAGATTGATAGATGGTATTAAACGAGTTGCCCTTTAACGGCCACAGAGATTACAGATAATTATTAGCCGCAGAGAGCACAGAGGACACAGAGAAAAGAAATAGTTTTGAATTACTGATGTGTGAACAAAAAATAGTAAATTGTGAATGTTGGGTGGCATATTTCGATGTGCTCGGGTTTCGACCACTTGTGAAGGCCTTTGTAAGTAAATTCGCGGAACATCTCGATGTCTTTGATAAAAATTATTATGATAAGTTTTTGAAGGAGCTAAATGATAAGATTACCTGTCTGCCGGAGTGGCTGGCTGCGACCTGGTTTTCCGATTCATTTATTTTTTATACATTCGATGCTTCTTATGAGGCATTTGTGCACCTAAACATGACGGCGAGACAATTTTTTGTGCAGGCGAGTTCCGTGGATATGCCATTGAGAGGTGCATTGTCGTTGGGCCATTTCTATGCAGATAAAACACGTGGTACATACATTGGGGATGCACTGATAGAGGCATACGAATACGCAGAAAAACAAGATTGGGTGGGATTTGTTTTAACGCCCCGAACGATTGAGCGTGTGTTAAAACATGTCAGGTTGTCGAGATTTCTTGCTCACGAGTCCGAATATAGAAGATATCAAGTCCCGGTCAAGCTGATTAAGGATACCAAAGTTGAGCTTAACCAAGAAGAGCTTTATGCGTTCAAGTTCTACAAGGACTCAAGTATGATAAGGAAAGTAGAAATTATGTATCAGGCCGCCAAGAACAATGTGGCAGTACCTCCGGGTGTGTTGAGAAAATATGATAACACTATGAAATTTATTAAAGAAAAAACTTAATTTCTCTGTGCTCTCTGTGTTCTCTGTGGCCAAATAAAAATGTCCTCTGTGGCTTAAGATAGAAGGGAAAACTCTGTGGCTAATGGATGTTTGAAAGTTGCTACCTGCCAGTTTGCTGTAGGAAAGTCTATAAAGCGAAATTCCCGGCAGATTCAGGAATTTTTACGCAAAGCCAAAAAGGCCAAAGCCAATATTGTACATTTTCCCGAATGTGCTCTGAGCGGCTATGTCGGTTTCGATTTTCCAAATTTTGATGGCTTTGACTGGGCGGCTCTCAAAGAAGAGACCCTCGAGATAATTGCTTTGGCGGGTAAATTGAAGCTGTGGGTTGTGTTAGGCAGCGTCCATCCATTAACCCCTCCGAATAAACCACATAATTGTCTCTATCTGATTGGCCCAGACGGCAAAATCGTGAACCGCTACGACAAGAGATTTTGCACCAAAGGCGAATTAAAGCGTTTTACGCCGGGCAACAGGTTTGTGAGCTTTACTATAAACGGCGTAAAGTGCTCGCTTCTTATATGTTTTGATGCGCGTTTCCCGGAGCTTTATAGAGAGCTTTATAAACAGGGTGTAAAATGTATTTTTCAATCGTTTTATAATGCACGGCAACAAGGGCCGAGTGTGCATACTCACATTATGCGGCAGACAATGCAGTGCCGAGCGGCGACAAACCATTTTTGGGTGAGTATGGCAAATGCCTCCGGCTATTATTCGCCATATCCATCGTGCATAATCGCAGCCGATGGTGTGATTGTAAAGCAGCTTAAGCAGAATCGCGCAGGAATGATGGTCAATACCGTTGATTTGAGCAAAAAATTCTACGACCCTATGGCCGGCGTGAGAGAAATAGCAGTCGCCGGAAGACTTGATAACAAACCAGAAAAGTAGAACCGTTTCTAATTTTCAATTTTCTGAAGATGGATGACGTGACAGTTGTGGATATTAATTACTCAGGTAAAAGACCATGCAAACTATATATTTGTTGATATGGATCCTATATCGGGCAGCTGGTGTTATTTGTCTTTTTGTATTTCCTTTTTGTTATGTGTTGTATACAGGCAAGTTTCGAAAAGGTGTCTTCTTGACTTGGAGTTTATGGTTTCTATTTCTATTAATAAACGCTATTTTCTTGCCAGCAATTGCTCGCCTTTATTATCTTGTATACAATTTAGATCCTGACTTTTCTCCTCCGGAGGCGTTACTTGGAGGAGTTCTTATGATTTTTGTGGGATGGATTCCCGGATTAATAATATCCTTTTTTGCCTTGACGTTAAGACGGGGTGTTTTGTGGCTGAGACGTAAAAAGGCCGGCAGAAGTACAAAAGTAGGGGAAGAGCTCCATAAGTAAGAGGTGTAAATAATATGGCAAATAATACAATTACATCACCGAAGGGTTTTTTGACAGCGGGGGTGCATTGCGGGATAAAAAAATTCGGCAGCCTGGATTTAGGGCTGCTTGTCTGTCCAACAGATGCAAAGGCAGCAGCGGTCTTTACTACCAACAAAATTGTTTCTGCAGCGGTACAAATCTGTAAAAAGCATGTCAAAAGCGCCAATATTTCAGCCATGATTGTCAATTCCGGCAATGCCAATACCTGCACCGGCCGGCAGGGCATCAAAAACGCAATAAAGATGTGCAGCGAAACAGCAAAGCAGATTGAGGAAGACCCGCACAGCGTGCTTGTAGCTTCGACTGGTATTATTGGCAAGCAGTTACCAATCAAAAAAATTACTGCGGGCATTTCAAAGGCAGCGACAAGGCTTTCAGCAACCTCGGCAGCAGGTTTGGATTTTGCGAAAGCAATAATGACAACCGATACAAAGCCAAAGCAGGCAGTTCGTCGGGTCGAAATATCAGGCAAAAAAGTTATGATAGCAGGTGCCGTTAAGGGTGCAGGTATGATTGCCCCCAATATGGCAACAACGCTGTGTTTTATCACGACCGACGTAGCTATGACGAAACCATTACTTGCAAAGGCATTGGGAGCGGCTATCGGCAATTCGTTAAACAAATTAACGATTGACGGCCATCAAAGCACCAATGATACCGCGATAATCCTTGCCTCCGGCCTGGCGGGAAATCGGCCTATTACAAGTCAGTGTCCGCGTTATAAAAAGTTTGCGAAGGCTCTGGCAGAATTATGTGATGATTTAGCTAAGCAGATGGCCCTTGATGCCGAAGGGGCAACACGAATGTTCAAAGTGGTTGTCAGTGGTGCAGCTACCAAGGCCGATGCGGCAAAGGCCGCAAGGGCAATAGCTGAATATGATTTAGTAAAGTGTGCAATTCACGGCGGCGACCCCAACTGGGGCAGAATCATTTGTGCCGTCGGTTCAGCAGGGGTAAAGCTGAATCCCGATAAGCTGTCCTGCAAGCTCGGCGATATAACTGTTTTTAAAAATGGCGCGCCGCAAAAGTTTGATGCCAAAAGAGCAAGTAAGGTAATTTCTAAAACAGAGCACACGATAACAGTTGATTTGGGTGCGGGAAAACAGGGCGATTTTTGCTACGGCTGCGATTTAAGCTCCGAGTATGTAAGAATCAACGCAGATTATCACACATAATAGAAAAGCACAGGCAGCTTTCTCTTGTGAGTTTAGATTTCCGTTTTTTTATTAAGTTCGGCGCAATAAAATACTTGAAAAATGGCTCTGTTTCGTTAAACTCCACTGTTTTAACAGGTGTTCTATAAGCATTAATTTTAGTAGTAGTTAAGAAAGGAGAAAAAAGTGGATTTTTCTGAGAGCATAATCGCATTGGCCGGTATTCCGACAATCTGGTGGATAGCACCGGCAGGGTCTGTCCTCGCATTAATTTTTGCGTTGTATTTCTATAAGAAGGTGATGGCTGCCCCCGAAGGAAATGAGAAAATGATAACCATTGCTCGGTACGTTCGTGAAGGTGCTTATGCTTATTTATTCAGGCAATATAGTGTTGTAGCATTGGTATTTTTGATATTGCTGATTATCCTGGGGGGTTGTGCCTATCTGGGTATTCAGAACCCCTTTGTTCCTGTAGCATTTTTGACTGCGGGTTTTTTCAGTGCTCTTTGCGGCTTTCTGGGTATGAAGACCGCGACGAATGCCTCATCCCGGACTGCGCAGGGTGCCAGCGAGGGCTTAAATCGCGGCCTACAGGTCGCCTTTCGTTCGGGTGCGGTTATGGGCCTTGTCGTTGTTGGCTTCGGCCTGCTTAACATCACCGTCTGGTATTGGATTCTTGACAGGCTCGTCTATACGCCGGAGCATATGAAAGAGGGCTTGGAATTGCTCGGTCTGACCCTGGTACCCAAAGGAATGGACGCCGGCCATAAGCTTATTGAAATCACCACCACGATGATTACCTTTGCTATGGGTGCTTCTACACAGGCCCTTTTTGCCCGTGTTGGCGGCGGCATCTATACAAAGGCAGCTGATGTCGGAGCAGACCTGGTTGGCAAGGTCGAAGCCGGCATCCCTGAAGACGACCCAAGAAATCCCGCTACAATCGCTGATAATGTTGGAGACAATGTTGGTGATGTTGCCGGTATGGGTGCCGACCTTTATGAAAGCTATATCGGCTCGATTCTGGCGGCATCGGCGCTGGGAGCTGCCGTGGCACTTTCATCCCAGCAGGCCTTGAGAGCTGTTCTTGCACCGATGGTTGTGGCAGGGATGGGTATTGTCCTTTCAATTGTCGGTGTCTTTATGGTTCGTTGTAAAGAAGGTGCCAGTCAGAAGGATTTACTCAGGTCGCTTTTATTTGGGACACTCGGCAGCTCGATTATGATTATTGTTGCTTTGATGGGGCTGGTCTGGGCCGGCTGGATTACCTGGGGGGTCTTTGGCTCGGTTATCTCTGGATTGCTTGCTGGAGTGCTGATTGGCCAGTTTACAGAATATTACACCTCTGACAGTTACAGCCCTACCCGTGCTATTGCTGAACAGACGAAAATGGGGCCTGCAACCATGATTATAGAAGGAATTGCAACAGGGATGTATTCTGCCGGTCTGCCGGTTGTAACGATAGTTATCTGCATTCTGTGCGCTTTTGGTTTTGCCGGCGGTTTTTCAAATATATCGATGGGGCTTTATGGTATCGGCTTTGCCGCTGTGGGAATGCTTTCTACATTGGGAATTACTTTGGCAACCGATGCCTATGGCCCGATAGCCGACAATGCCGGCGGCAATGCCGAGATGAGCGGCCTGGGCGAAGAAGTCAGAAAAAGGACAGATGCCCTTGATGCACTCGGCAATACTACCGCGGCGACGGGAAAGGGCTTTGCAATTGGTTCGGCGGCTCTGACGGCAATGGCATTATTGGCGGCATACATCGAAGAAGTGCGGATATGGATTGCAAAACTGGCAACAGAAGCTGGCGGGACTTTTCAGGTAGGTAACGTTGTGTTCACGCCTGAAACTGCAAAAGCGTCGGGTGTTGCTGATTTTGTCGCGGCATATGACCTGACGATAATGAACCCGAAGTTAATTTGTGGACTGTTTATAGGTGCCGTGATGGCATTTGTCTTTTGTGCGATGACGATGAAGGCGGTGGGCAGAAGCGCAGGTCGTGTCGTCAACGAGGTCCGTCGGCAGTTCAGGGAAATCGCCGGCATTATGGAAGGGACTGGCAAACCTGACTACGCACAATGTGTTTCTATTGTTACCCGTGGCGCACAAAGAGAGATGATTTTGCCGTCGCTTTTGGCCATTATCATACCGGTTCTTACGGGGCTGCTTTTAGGTGTATCGGGTGTGATGGGGCTTTTAGCTGGTGGGCTGACTACCGGTTTTGTTCTTGCAATTACACTTAATAACGCCGGTGGTGCCTGGGACAACGCCAAAAAGTACATCGAGAAAGGCAATCTGGGTGGTAAGGGCTCACCTGCCCACAAGGCGGCGGTAGTCGGCGATACCGTCGGTGACCCGTTCAAGGATACTTCCGGCCCAAGTTTGAATATCCTCATTAAGCTGATGGCAATGGTCAGTGTGGTTTTCTCTGGTGTTGTGGTTAAATTTGCTCCTGTGATTGGCGGATGGTTTGGTATCGGTCAATAATTCGCATCGGACTACTCAGTTGACGCCATCGGCTAATATAAGTAATCTATTGGGGTGGCCGAATCGGCCGCCCCTTTTTATTTAAGCTGAGGATATAGGATTTGGCAAAAAAGCGAATTGCAAAGACAAACCCCGTTAGAAATTCTACAAGTGGGGACCAGCAGCGAAAAGGCAAGATTTCTAACGGGGCAAAAGATTTTGCGCTGGCTGCGGCTAACATAGCAGCTGACCGGCATTGTAGTGATATTGTGGTTCTGGATTTGAAGGGCAAGTCGCCTGCGACTGATTATTTTGTAATAGCCACAGGCACAAGCAACAGACAGATGCGCACCGTGGCAGATGAAATCTCCGAAGAGGCAAGAAAACAGGGTATGGAGCGGTTCGGACGGGCCGGCTATGAGCAGGGACGATGGATTTTGCTCGACTATGTCGATGTCGTAATCCATATCTTCGACACCGAATATCGGGACTACTACGATTTGGAGCTGCTCTGGGGCGATGCTAAGAAATTGAAATGGGAAGAGGTCCTGAAAAAGTGAAACTTGCTGTTGACATACTCGAAGAGAAAATCAGCGCTGCGATGGCTGCTGCTACCGGCCAGAAAGATTGCGCAGCTATTGTAAAGCCCTCCACTGACGCAAAGTTCGGCGATTATCAGGCCAACGGCGTAATGCCGTTAGCCAAACAGCTCAAGACCAACCCTAAAAAACTGGCTGAGGATGTAGTAAAAAATTTAGACATCGATGATATATGTGAATCACCCGAAGTCGCAGGGCCGGGCTTTATAAATCTGCGGCTCAAATCCGATTTTATTGCCGACCGCCTGCTTGAAGTCAACAAAGACCATAAACATCTCGCTATAGAAAAGGCCGGTAAGCCAAAGACCATTGTTGTAGATTTCTCAGGCCCGAATATCGCAAAGCAAATGCACGTCGGTCACTTGCGAAGCACTATCATCGGCGATTGTATCTGTAGAGCCCTCGAACTCCTCGGACATAAAGTCATCCGCCAGAATCACATCGGCGACTGGGGGCGCCCAATGGGTATGGTGGTCTATTCCTTGTGGGAACATGAATTTCAACAAGTGCCACGAGACGCTTTTGCGGATTGTGCTTGGGCCAAGAATCTCGGAACTGTTTCTCTCGATACCTATGAGGGGGTATTCCAAGATTTTCCGGATAAAAATCTGGACGAATTTGTGGCTTTGGACTTGGATAGCTTAGAGCATCACTACATGCAGACCAGCGGCCTCATAGAAGCTGAACCTAATGTTGCTGCACAAGTACAGGAATTCACCCTAAAGCTTCAAACAGGAAAGAGTGTCTTCATAAGGAAATTGTGGGAGAAGGCTTGTAGCATAACAATGGCCGAGTGTTATGACTTGTATCAGCGCTTGGACGTGACATTAAATGATGAACATAATCGTGGAGAAAGTTTCTACAAAGATATACTTGCTGATGTTGTCAAGGATTTGAAGAAAAAGAAAATTGCAGTTGAATCTGATGGTGCGATTTGTGTATTTCCGGTGGATTCGACAGGCTCACCACAGGCTGGATTTAAGAATAAAGAAGGTGAGCCGCTGCCGTTTATTATCCAGAAATCCGATGGTGCATATCTTTATGCGACGACTGATTTAGCGGCTTTAAAATACCGTGTTGAGAAATTAAAAGCGGATAGAATTATCTACGTTACAGATACCCGGCAGAAGCTCCATTTCGAGATGCTCTTCGCAGTAGCACGAATGGCGAAATGGGCAAAAGATGAAACAGAACTTATCCACGTTACATTCGGCAGCGTATTAGGTGAAAAGGCCAAGCCACTGAAAACACGCGAAGGCGAAAATGTAAAATTAAAAGAGCTGCTCGATGAAGCCGTCCAGCGGGCGGAAAAAATCATCGAAGAAAAAAATCCAGACCTTTCGGCAGACGAAAAAGCTCAAATCGCAAAGGCCGTTGGAATAGGCGCCGTCAAATATGCGGATTTCTCCAATAATAGAACAAGTGATTATATCTTCAGCTTCGATAAGATGCTGGCGATGGATGGTAATACTGCTCCGTATATGCAATATGCTTATGCACGGATAAAATCCATCGAACGAAAGGGCCAGACCAAAGACGTTAATGTAGAAGCAGAACTATCCGGCTTAAAAGAGTTGAATTTGACTGAACCGGCTGAGCTGGATTTAGCAAAGCACCTGATTCGCTATGGAGAGGCGATACAGGATGCCATCGCTGATTACAGGCCTAATTATTTAACTACGTATCTGTATGAATTGGCCCAGAAGTTCAGCGTTTTTTATACGAATTGTCCGGTTCTCGATGCCGGGCCTGATAAAAGACCCACGCGCCTATTGCTCTGTGATTTAACCGCAAAGACCATCCGGCACGGCCTAAGCGAGCTTTTGGGTATAGAGGTTGTGGAACAAATGTAACAGGGCCAACCAGTGAAAATCGTCCAGACAGATTTCAGCATCAGCACCAAAAAGCGTAACCAGTTGATGGATATTACAAGCCAGGTTCGCTCGGCTGTCAAACAGTCTGGTATAACTAATGGCGATGTAATTGTCTATTGCCCTCACACAACTGCGGCGATTACCATAAATGAAAATGCGGACCCTTCTGTTATCCACGATTTGCTTTTGACCCTGGAGGAGGTGATACCTCATCATCGGCCGGGCTATAAGCATTTCGAAGGCAATTCCGATTCACATTGTAAAAGTTCTCTTATCGGCTGCAGCGAGCAGGTCCTGATAAAGGATGGTGCACTTTCGCTCGGCACCTGGCAGGGAATTTTTTTCTGTGAGTTTGACGGGCCTCGCAGCAGGACTGTTTTCGTGCAGGTTCGCGGCGGGTAACATCACATTATCGAACGATTAATCCGTACTTTTGGCGATGGAAGACAAACCTGGGAAAACACTTACAGGCAATGTTATCCTGCTGAGTGTTGTTAGTTTTTTTAACGACCTCAGCAGCGAGATGATAATGCCGATTCTGCCGATGTTTCTACAATCGCTGGGCGCTACCGGCCAAATTGTTGGGCTGGTTGGAGGATTGAGGGACAGCATTTCGAGTATTTTGAAGGTTGTGTGCGGCTACTGGTCTGACAAGACCGGCAAACGAAAGGCGTTTGTCTATGCTGGATATGCAACGTCAACAGTTTTTAAGCTATTGCTTGGGTTTTCGCGGATTTGGCCGAGTGCGGTGGTGTTTTCGGCACTGGAAAGGGTGGGAAAGGGGCTGAGAACGGCCGCAAGGGACGCAATAATAGCAGAATCAATGGCTGCCCAGCGGGGTAAAGCTTTTGGCATTCACAGAGGCATTGAAACTGTTGGTGCAATTTTGGGTGCTGTGGTGGCGTTTTTGCTTTTCTGGTTTTTCCGTCTTGATTTCAAGGCCATCATTTTCATAGCGGCGCTGCTCGGTTTTGCTTCGCTGGTTCCATTGCGTTTTGTGAAAGAAAAAGGTTCCAAGCCGCAGGACATAACGCCGCAAATGGGCATAAAGGCATTGTCTCGGCCGCTGAAGTTCTTTGTTCTGATTTCCAGCGTGTTTGCCTTAGGGAACTTTGGCTATATGTTTTTTGTCCTGCGGGCGCAGCAGTTTTTTACCGGTAAATTGTCCGTGGCTGCACCGATTCTTTTGTATGTATTGTTCAATATTTTTTATAGCGCTCTTGCGGTGCCTTTCGGAATCGTTTCAGATAAAATAGGCAGAGAAAAAGTTATTATTTTCGGCTATCTTGCATTTTCGGCAACCTGTTTTGGTTTTGCAGTTTTTGATTCGCTGCCGGCCTTTATTGGGCTGTTTGCACTTTACGGGCTGATGTTTGCTGCGATTGACGGCAATCAGCGTGCATTCATGGCTGATTTGGCACAACAGCAGTTCAAGGCGACTGCTTTGGGGACGTATCACACTATTACAGGTCTTTTAGCTCTACCTGCCGGGCTGATTGCAGGGTTTCTCTGGGATAAAGTTGCTCCGGCGGCAACATTTATCTATGGCGGCTCGATGGGGCTTATTTCTATCCTTCTTTTTGCACTTTTCGCCGGACAATTTGGACTACGCCGGTCTGGTGCCAATCAATCATCTTAACAGGCGATGGTCAGTGTTCGTTGCCCGTTTGGCAAGCTGATGTTGGCGGGGTAAAGCAACTTATACCAATTGTGATTAGAAAATGCGCCGGATTTGTGAAATTCGAAATGCTAAATCTGAAATCCTAAACAAATTCGAAATTCAAATGACTAAAATATATGTTTGTTGTTTGTTACATTGGGATTTTGGTCATTTGTGCTTGTTTAGGATTTAGATATTCGGATTTAGGATTTTTTTACCGTTAGGCGCATAAACTTATCACAATCGGTATTAAAGGATAGTATGCGCATAAAAAAGGCGAGGTGGTGGGACCGGCTGGGGGGGAGACCGGTGTGCCACACTGCCTCGCCGAGGTTCGTAAGCTGCCGAGAGTAGCAGCAATTTATTGTTTTGATAGGGTTAAAACCTTAATGGCTCCTCAAAAGCATGTCAAGTAAAAACTGAAATTTTTCCCTTGGTTGTCTTACCCCACACTCTATATTCTTTTAGTGCAATTATTATACAAGTTATAAGGATAAAATGCAAGTCAAAAGTTGCTTTTTTCTTTTTTTTGTAGCTATTGTATTATCTATGCGGCAGTTATAGAGCAGCGTGTTTTGAGCAGTTGCGCTTGTTAGCTTAAATTATCGGCCAATAAGCTCAAAATGGACGTTTCCAAGTTTGGCTGGCGACAGTTCTGGAACCACGTCTGCAGCCCTCAAAATAACAGAAACCCTGTTAAAAACCCCTGATGTTAGCAGGGAAATGCAGAAATGAGCTTTATAACGGGAAAACCGCCAAAGATATGAGAATCCCTGGCCATGCACGCTCTCGCCGCTGGCGAAGCTTCTCCGGCTATGGCACGCTCTCGTCAAGGCGAAGGCCTTGCCGTAGCGCTGGTCGCCGCTGGCGGAGCTGGGCCGCCGTGGCGGGCATAATGACAGGCTCACAACAAAATCAGAAGGCAAAAGCCGCCCCCGTTACATTATCTCAACTATCGATTTGTGATTTTTTGTTCACTATTTCAGGTTGACAGTTGCAATAGTTTTTTGCCGGGCACAACCTGGATTTTGTGGCCAATGAACATCTGGGGGTAAAAAATCCAAAAATGTTTATCTTAAGTTTTTTTGTGCCGGCAAAAATTTTCTTAGATTGATATTTTGATTTTTTATCTATTTTGTAGTAGACTGAATACATAGTGTCATTGCAAGGAGCGCCTTGTCCTCCGTAGCCGCTTGCTTCGCCGTAGTAGCCTACGGCTACGAAGGCTGAATTGGCGAAGGAGGAAGCGACGAAGCAATCTCAATCATTCGTGAAGTAAAGATTGCCACGAGCTGCTTCGCAGCCCTCGCAGTGACAAAAATTCGATTGAGAAAGTTTTTTATGGTGAAGACTTCTGAGAAAATAGAGCGTGTAAAAGACACCATTAACTCTGCCTGTGCTCATGTTGGCAGGGACCCCGGTGAGATAACGCTCGTCGTTGTGACCAAATCAGCTACATTCGAGCAAATAAAACAGGTCCTTCAACTGGGCTTTACCAACCTTGGTGAAAATCGTGTTCAGCAGCTAAAGAAAGTTTCCACTCAGGTAGCAGAGTTTTTACAAGAACCAGCTCGTCAGGGCGAAGGCCCGGTCGGAGTCCCGAATGGTGATTTGGTGCTGTTGAGCCGGGTCAGCTGGCACATGATTGGTCATCTACAGCGTAATAAAGTCCGCCAGGTCTTGCCCATGGTTTCTCTGATACATTCGGTTGATACACTTCGGCTGGCGGAGGAGATAAGCGCTTCAGCGGCAAAGCTGGACTTATGTCCCAAAGTGCTCTTGCAGGTTAATACTTCTAACGAACCACAAAAATATGGTGTCCCTGTAGGCGCAGCGATACATTTGGCTGAACAGATGGAGACTCTGCCGAATACAAAGCTGGTCGGCCTGATGACAATGGCGCCACTAACGCATAATAAGGATGTAGTTCGAGCTTGTTTTGCTCGGGCGAGGGAGTTATTTGTTGAAATGCGCGGCGAGAAGATTGTCGGCCCACAGTTTACCGAGCTAAGTATGGGAATGAGTTCGGACTACGAAGTTGCCGTCAAGGAAGGCGCAACTATCCTCCGCATCGGCTCAGCAATCTTCGCCGGGTGAGCACCGTCCCTGCCGCAGGGATGGCCTGTACTCCGTAGCCCTAAGGGGGAGGAAAAACGCAAGAAAAGTGCAAAGTGGCATACCTAACAAGCCGAAAATAGTCCATAGATTGTGGCCTGTCGTTCGTCTAAATGTCGACGGCTGAATCTTGTCCCGTAAACGCGGGGAGCCGGTAGTAAGAAATGGGTTCCTGTTCCTTCGGCAGGCTCAGGGCAGGAATAATATTAGTCCTATAACGCAACCAGAAAGATAATTTAGTATGGAAAAAACGGAATTACTAAGCTCAACGGAAGCACTAAAAAGCTTCACAGATGTTCTATACCTGACGGAGCAGAGACAGATGCCGCTTGAGATAAAGCGGCTTTTGAAGGAGAGGAGGCTTTCGTTTGCAGTAATACCGGTAGACAAATTTGCTCGGATACGTGACCGGCTCGACCTTATAGGAACCGTTATTATCGACGCAAATGAGTTGGCCACATCGCAGCAGCAGAGGTTGGCTCGAATCATCGAATCGCTCGAGGTAGAAGGTGTTGGTGTGATTTTGCTCACGGACCGTGTGGACGTACCAATTAAAAGTTTTTCTTTGTCACCTGAGAAGACCAGTTTTTCTATGACAAGCACAATGAAATTGGTCTCTATAGATGAATTGTGGCTTAGAATCAGCGTCAATCTTGCATATCGCAAAAAGAGTTCTGGAATCGCAGTAAGAGCTGCGGGTCTGCTGAAACAGAAGCAGACAATTCACAGAAATAAACTTGCAGATCAGCTTCAAATGGCCGGTGCCTTGGTGGACAACTTGGCGGAACAGCTTCGTTTAGCCGGGCTTGTTCAGCAGGATTTTCTTCCCTCTGCCTTGCCTAATGCCGATGAAGTACGATGGGCCACAGTTTTTTTACCGGCCGAGTGGGTCTCAGGCGACATTTACAATATCGCTCGGGTCGATGAGCAGCACATAGGTTTTTATATAGCTGATGTTGTCGGACACGGAATGCCTGCCGCACTTTTGACAATTTTCCTCAAACAGTCTCTGGTTATGCGGGAGACCATTGAGAGAAATTACCGCGTATTCTCACCGGCGGAAGTTGTGAAAAATCTCAATACACGGATGACCGCACAGAAACTCTCCGGCTATCAGTTTGCTACCTGTTGCTATTGTCTGCTGAATACAAAGACACTCCAGCTGACCTATGCTCGCGCCGGACATCCTTATCCGATTCTTATCCGAGCCGGACAGCAGCCGGAACAATTGGAGATTCGAGGCTCACTGCTGGGGGTCTTTGAACAGGTCGAATATATCCAGCAAACCATTCAGCTCCAGGCCGGTGATAAGCTGTTGTTATATTCCGACGGGGCGGAGCCTTTTATAGGCAGGTTTGATGATTTATCCGGCTTTCATTTCAAAGAGCAGTTTTGTGAAATCAAGGATTTACCTATTGTTGAGCTGATGGATAAGCTCAACGAGCTTGCACAGAATCAGAAAGTCGAGCCGTCCGAAGTTGACGATATTACAGCGGTCGCCCTTGAAATCCTTTAGTTAGCCCGGCCTGTCGTTGCGCCAAATATCATATAGACAGCAAACACGCCTTTTTTGCATCCAGGAAATTGCTTGCAAAAACACACCTTCCGGTTATACTTAGCAGCACAAGAGTTGTGCACTTTACCCCGTTGGATAAACCTGCCGTAAAACGGCAGGATAAATCCGCCAAAGGCGGGTAAATATTTAGCCCCCGGTTCTGCCCTGAGCAAAGTCGAAGGGTCGCTGGGGGTTTTGGCTCCTAAGGGGGTTTATTGGGAAAGGATGCGCAAATGGCAGAGAAAGATACCGATTTGCAGAAAATAAAAGAGCTTATTGAAATAATGAAAGAGAACGACTTAGTCGAGATTGAAATAAAGCACGATGATGACAAAATCTTCCTGAAACGCGCAGGTGGACAACAGCCGATTATAACCACTGTACCGATGGCCGGACCTCAGTTTGGTGGAGCTTCCTTATCGCAAAACCACCCTGCGCAATCAGGCACAGAAGCTGTAGGTCAACCTTCAGCAATGCAGCAGCAAGAGCAATTAGTGGATATAAAATCGCCTATCGTAGGAACTTTCTATGCGAAGCCAAGTCCTGATTCGGAACCTTATGTTGAAGTCGGCTCACAGATTAATCCACAGATGGTCGTTTGTATAATCGAGGCGATGAAGGTAATGAATGAGATAAAGGCCGAAACATCCGGAACGATTGCTGAAATCCTCGTAAACAATGGCCAGGCGGTTGAATATGGTCAGGTCCTTTTCAGAGTCAGGCCAGACTGATTCGTGGTGTGTTGTGCGTGATGCGTTGTACGTAATACGCAATACGATATACTCAATACGAGATACGAAAATATGTTTTCAAGAATTTTGATAGCAAACCGTGGTGAGATAGCGCTGCGTATTATCCGTGCCTGTCGCGAGCTTGGCATTGAGTCGGTGGCGGTTTATTCCGAAGCCGATAAAGACGCCCCATACTTGCAGCTTGCTGATGATGCTGTTTGTATAGGTCCTGCCGAGTCGGCAGAAAGTTATCTGAATATCCCACGTGTCATAAGTGCTGCGGAAATCGCTGATGTCGAGGCAATACACCCGGGATATGGTTTTTTAGCTGAGAATATAAATTTTGCCCGGATATGCCGGGACTGCGGGATAACCTTTATTGGTCCTCCTGTGGAGGCGATGCAGCTGCTTGGTGATAAGGTCGAGGCCCGTAAGCTGGCACGCAAGGCAAAAGTAAAGGTAGTGCCCGGCTCGGATGGCACTATCGAAAATGGGTCCGAAGCGCTGAAGCTGGCGAACAAGATTGGCTACCCTGTGATGATAAAAGCCGCAGCCGGCGGTGGCGGACGCGGTATGAGAGTTGCGCATAACGACATCAGCTTTCGTTCTGCATTCGGCGCAGCGCAGGCTGAGGCGGAGGCCGCCTTCGGGGACGGCAGTATCTATCTGGAAAAGTGCTTGCTTGAGCCAAGACATATAGAAGTGCAGGTGCTTGCTGACAACGATGGCAATGTAGTGCACTTTTTTGAGAGGGACTGCACCATTCAGCGAAGGCATCAAAAGATGATTGAGGAATCGCCCTGTCCTGTTCTGGATGAGCGCGACAGGGAAGAGTTGTGCAACGCCGCTTTGCGGATTGTAAAAGAGGCAAAGTATGTCAATGCTGCAACGATTGAGTTCCTCTTGGACAAAGACAAAAAGTTTTACTTCATTGAGGCCAATACGCGAATTCAGGTCGAGCACCCCGTTACAGAGATGGTTACAGGTCATGATTTGATTAAATGGCAGATAAAAATCGCCGCAGGCCATAAAATCAAGCTCAAACAAAGAAATATTAAACATTCTGGTGTTGCGATTGAGTGCCGGGTTAACGCCGAGGACCCAAAAAAGAATTTTGTTCCTTCGCCCGGCACAATTGAACGGTTAATCCTGCCCGGCGGCCCCTGTGTCAGGGTCGATACGTACGTCCACCAGGGCTGGACAGTATCGACAAGTTACGATTCGATGCTCGCCAAGCTTATTGTCCATCAAAGAACGCGGGCCGAGGCGATTGAAACGATGAAAAGGGCTTTGGCCGAATTTGTTATCGAGCCGGTCAAGACCACTATACCAGCTTGCCTCGAAATTATCTCACACAGCCTCTTTGCCAAGAGCAAAATCGATACCGGCTTCGTCGAACGAAACTTCTAAATAATGTAGATAAACTCACCCAAATTGCTATAATAGTAATAGCGTGGTAGAATGGTAAAAAAAGGACCAGTGCTAATGGTGTCTAAAAGTCAATTCGATAAAGAAATACATAATATCGTGGAGCAGCTTATACGATTATATAAGCCCGAAAAAGTTGTTCTTTTTGGGTCTTTAGCTCAAGGGCAAATACATCAAGGAACAGATATCGACCTTTTTATTATTAAAAGCGATGTACCGGAGCTTGGTGTGGATAGAATACGCCAGCTTGATGAGCTTATAAAGTATAAATTGGCCACTGATTTTATTGTGTATAGACCGCAGGAATTTGAGCACCGCCTCAAATCAGGCGACCCATTTGTAAAAAGTATTCTTGAGCAGGGAAAAGTGCTTTATGAAGCTGCCTGAAATTGCTAAAGAGTGGTTGGAAAAGGCAGAAGAAGATTATGGTTTTGCCTGTACAAGTATCGAAGGTGCAAATTACTTTGCTCAAATATGTTTCCATTTTCAGCAGGCAGCAGAGAAATATCTCAAGGCCTTTATCGTAGCCAACAAACTGGAATTTAGAGCTGTCCATAATCTATTGGAGCTACTCTAGACCTGTAAACAAAAGGAACCGGGAGTAGAGGAATTAGAACAGGCCTGTCGTTTCCTCAACCCATTTTATATAGATACTCGCTATCCCGTCCATTGGCCTGCTCACTATGACGAAGATACCGCTGTTGAAGCAAAAGTGATGACCGAGATAATCAGAGAGTGGGTAAAGAAATCTCTAAATGCTTAGCTTTTTTGCCAAGAGCAAAATCGATACCGGCTTCGTCGAACGAAACTTCTAATTCTTTCTTCTTTTGGAACTCTTTATCTCATCCAGTCGCTTCTTGGCATCCGGCTCAGTATTAAAGAGCTTCTCCAGACTTTCACAGGCATATTCATCGCAATGCGCACAATTCTCAACGCCTTTCTGCCGTGCGCATTTTCTTATCTGACACTTCTTGCTTGCTGAAAATAATCTTCCGGTTTCTGTTTTACATCCATCGCAGCCAGTAACGTCTTCCGGCTTACATTCTTGGCCATAGTGCTTTTTAATTTGCTGCGCTATATCAACTCTCATTTTGTATCTTTTTTCTTCGTTCTGTTCCCTTGTTGCCAAATAGATAGCGCAGCTATGGCAAGCCAGGCCACAATAGGCAATTATTTCACTCATTCTTTTCCCTAATCAGACCGTAGTTATTTTTTACTGAAGCAATTTTTGATATATGGTTTCAATAGTATCGACCATCGTGTTGGGTGCGAATTTTTCTTTTACGGATTCGCGGCCGGCGGTGCCAAGTTTATCTCTAAGGTTTTTATTCTCAATCAATTCCGCACAGGCCTTAATTAGTTGTTCGATATTTTTCTCGTCAGGGTGGAGCTTGCCCGTCGTGGCTCGGCCACGCCGAGACAGGCTGGAGCACGGCGGCTCAATCAGTCTGCCGGTATTTTCGTTTACCACTTCTTTTGCACCATCGATATCAAAAGATATTGCTGGCTTTCCGCACAGCATTGCCTGCGGCAGTGTACGTGCAAGGCCTTCTCTAAGTGAGCAGTGCACAAGTATATCCGATGACTGTATAGCAAGCGGAATTTGGCTCGGCGGCCACCCTGCTGAATACTCAGGCAAGGTATGGATTCGGATTCTTAAACAAGAAAAAAACCTCAACCAACCGCATGTTTCCACGATTCGTTGGGGACCATGGCATTACCAGGGCAAGTTACCACCAGATGCTAATATGTCAGTAAGTCTGATGCATGCAAAGAGCAATGATGGCTTATCCGTTCCAATTTTCTTTAAAATCGTTCCCCCTTGTCATGTAATATTTGGTCAGGACGAACCATTAGGAAAAAAGGTTATAGATATAAACTACGGGTGGAAGAAAGTGCGGCAATAATAATGGAAAATGATGGAAACACTTTCCTCGATTAAACATCCCGGAGCAGGTATTATAATTACTTATTTTGCAAAAGAAGTTGCAAAGAAAATGTAAGAATCAAAATTCGAAAAGAGATTGCCACGTCACTTCCTCCTTCGCCAAGGCTTCCGCCTTCGTTAAAACTATGGCGAGACGAGACGGAGGACAAGTCGTTCCTCGCAATGACTACCCTAAGTATTTTTGGATTCCGTATCCCTCCAGACGAATGGAGGGCAAGCAGGTGTGGAATGACCTACAGGTCAGATTTTTCTATTGAGTGCTTTGAGGATTTTTTGTCCGCCGGAGGAGAGGAGTTCCTTTGCGAGTTTATCGGCGGCGGGTTTGGCTTCGTCAACCGGAGCGGTGATTGAGCGCCTTACGCAATTCTTACCTTCGACATCACAAATGATAGCGTCAATTGTGATGTCGTCAGATTGAATCTGTGAGTAGACTCCGAGTGGCATGCTGCATCCGCCGTGCATAGCTTGCAGGATAAATCGCTCGGCCTCGACGGCGATGCGAGAATTTCTATTATCAATTCGCGAAACCAGTTCAGCAAGCTCCTTGTCATCAGAGCGGACTTGTACGGCCAGTGCGCCCTGGGCAGGGGCAGGAATAAATTGCTTGGGGTCGAAACAGAATGAGATTTTATCGTCAAGGCCGAGCCGGTTCAGGCCTGCACAGGCGACGACTATTGCGATAACCTGGCCCTGCATAACCTTGCGAACCCTCGTCTCAACATTTCCCCGCATAGGCACACATTTTATATCGTTTCTGAGACGGCGTAATTGTGCGATTCTCCGCAAGCTGGACGTTCCGATAGTAGCACCGGTGGATAAATCATCCATGGAATCTATCTTTTGCGCTGTGCCGTAAGGCATCCTGTGGACAACAAGTGCATCGGCGGGTGATTCTCGCTTCGGCACAGCGGCGATGAGCAAACCATCAGTGAGAGCCGTTGGCAAATCCTTATAGCTGTGAACGGCAAGGTCGGCCCGGCCATCGAGAAGCGCTTTTTCAACCTCAGTACTAAAAAACCCCATCGAGCCAGTTTTGTATAAGAAGTCCGTCTTGTCGCGGTCGCCCTTTGTCGAGATATTGACGAAGGAACATTCGATGTCAGGGCGGATTTGCCGAAGCAATGTGCGTACTTCATTGGATTGTATCAGAGCCAGCTTGCTGGCCCGGCTGGCTATTCTTATATTTTTCATTTTGTTCTTTCCGGAGTCATTTATTGAAGGTTTTACACCAGAATCACCATATATTCAAGCCCTACGCTGTGAAGACGGGATTTTGTTGCGTTTATGAGCTAAAATTATTACAGTAAGTTGTAAGGATGAAATGTGAGCTTTCCAATGTCGAAAGGCGTATTCTGTCTGTCATACAGGACGGATTTCCGATAAGCCAGACGCCATACAAAGATATAGCTGACAAGGCGGGTATCAGCACAAAAGGGCTTTTGGCTGTGCTTGAAGACTGGAAAAAGCAGGGCAAAATCCGGCGGATAGGGGCGATAGTAAATCACTTAAAAATAGGTTTATCCGCTGGTGCAATGGTTGTCTGGCAAGTCGAACCTGAACGCGTTGAACAAGTAGGTACAATATTAGCAGGATTTGAAGAGGTCAGCCATTGTTATGAGAGAGAAGTGGGCGAGAACTGGCCTTACAATTTATATACGATGGTTCATGGAGCCAGTGTGGATGAAGTTCAGCAGACAGTTGCCCGTATGAGCGAGGCGTGCGGGGTTTCTGATTATCGCGTGCTGTTTACAGAAAAAGAGCTCAAAAAGACACCGCCGAGATATATTATATAGTCGCGGGGGCGAGGATAATAAAGATGTTTGAACTGCCGATACCGGAAATGGTTATATTCATTGTTGTGGTTGCAATATATCTTGCAGCGGCAATAGTTGGTATTTTGCAATTACTGGCTGGCGCTGAAAAGTGCAGGCGGTTTCTTTTGCCTCTTATCTCGCTGGCGGTAACGCTCGAAGCGGTGCTATTAATACTTCGGGCGGTTGAGTTAAAAGCAGTTCCCTTAACAGGGCTTTTCGAGTCGATGATTGTCTTTACTATCGTATTCGGCCTGGTATTTCTTTTTCTAAGTATCGCAATTGAACAGGTTTGGTTTGGCTCGGTAATGGTGTGGGTGATTTTTACCTTGATTGCGATGACCGGCGTTGTTGCCAGGCCTGCCTCGGAACCTCATAAAATAGCCGCTACGCCCTGGGCGATTGCTCATGGTATCGCCATGATTCTCGGCGGAGCGTCGATTACGTTTGCAACGGCTAACGCAATTATTTATTTGCTCGGCAAACACAAGCTCAAGCAAAAAAAGGTTATGCAGGTTTTCGGCAGAATACCCAATATCGAAAAACTTGAGTGGATGACAATTTTTGGGATAAGGGCCAGCTTCGTACTAATCACGATAGGAATGATAAGCGGTGTGGGCCTTATATCGCTTTTGGGCACAGGCATCACCGAATGGCTGACCGATGGAAAGATGACACCTATTGTTGGAGCATGGATTCTTCTGGCGGTTATGCTTATATTTAATCGTCAGCTTTTGCACAGAGGTAAAATCAGGGCGTATATAACGATAATGGTCTTTGTGCTTATCCTGTTTGCGATTTTGGGAGCGGCTTTTTTAGGCACGACTCAGCATGATTTTGCCGGTTTTAGTGCTATGGAGCTGGGACAGCAATGAAGATTTTAGTTGTAGGATTAAATCATAAAACAGCTGCGATAGATATTCGCGAGAGACTGGCGTTTGATGCCGACAAGACGCTTGAAGCGTTGAGAGAGCTAAAGAATAGATTTAGCGAAGCGGAGTTTGTTCTGCTATCAACGTGCAATCGTGTTGAATTGTATTGTGCCTGCAAACGCACTGATGCAACCGAACCTGAGACGATAGCTGAGTTCTTCTCTGAGTTTCACAATATCGATGTGGCGGAGTTTCGCCCATTTATGTATTTCTACAACGATGATGATGCGGTCAGACATTTGCTGACGGTTGCTTCGAGTCTGGACAGCATGGTTGTTGGCGAGCCGCAGATAATCGGGCAAGTGAAAGACAGCTACCGGCTTGCATGCTCTACGAGGAGCACCGGGAAGGTCCTGAATCGGCTGTTTCACTGTGCTTTCGCCGCCGGCAAGAAGGTGTATGCAACCACCTCTATTTCGCAGGGGCGAGTAAGTGTTGCGGGGGTGGCGGTGGAACTTGCGAAGCAGATTTTTGCCGATATCTCATCGGCGAAAGTTGTCGTAATCGGCGCCGGCGAGATGGGGGAGCTGATTATCCAGCATCTTTTGAAAGCCGGCTGCAAGGGCATAACGATTGTCAACAGGTCTTATGAGCGAGGCCTTGATGTGGCAAGGCGGTTTTCCGTTGCTGCCGGAAAGTGGGAAGGGCTTCAGGAAAACCTAATTGATGCCGACATCGTGATATCCTCTGCAGCGGGGAAGGATTTTCTTTTTAATAAGACAACATTCGAGAAAATAGTTAGTCAGCGCCGAAGAGGAACACTTTTGATTATCGATATTGCGGTGCCGAGAAATTTCGAGCCATCTGTAAATGAGATAGAAGATGTATATCTTTACAGTATCGATGACCTCTCTGAAGTAGTTTCGCAGAATCGAAAGGCCCGTGAAGAGGATATGGCCGGGGCCATGGAGATTATAGACGTAAGCGTTGCAGAGTTTATGGATTGGTTCGGAGCCAGGGATATAGGGCCCCTGATAGGGCAGTTGAAAGAGAAATTCCACCAGATAAGTCAAAATGAGCTGGAGCGGTTTTTTGTCGGGGCCAGGAAAGATGCCGATTGCAAAGAGGCGCTTGAAACGATGGTCAACAAGGTTGTCAATAAGCTGCTGCATTGCGTGATAAAAAATATCGATACCGTTGCTAAAGAAAACGGCACGGCTGAGGCGGCAAGGCTGGTTGGTAGCATTGTGCAGCGGGCAGAAGAGATTGTATCCGAATCGGACTCGTCCGACGAGTCGGAAAGTAAGGAGGATATGTAGTCGTGAAGGAGGATACAGGGTCGAAACAAGTCGTGACTGCCGTCAGACAAGTCCTGAGACTTTTGTTCTGGGAGGCAACGATAAAGTGCAATCTGGCCTGTGCGCACTGCCGGCGTCTGGAATCTAACGAAGCGGCTGTCAGGGATATATCGATTGAACAAGCAAAGAATTTAATAGAACAGTTGGCTGAGCTGGGAAAAGGCCAGTCTGTGATGCCGATGTTGGTATTTTCGGGAGGTGAGCCGCTCTGTCGCAAAGACTTATTCGAGTTGATTGCTTATGCCGGGTCTCTTGGGATTATCCCTGCCCTTGCGACTAATGGAACATTAATAGATGCGGCCACAGCTGAAAAGATACGTGACAGCGGGATTGCGAGAGTTGCGGTTAGTCTCGATGGTGCAACGGCTGAGGTTCATAATAAGCTGCGGCAGTTAGAGGGCTCCTTTGAGAAAGCAATTGATGGTATCGGGCATCTTCGTGATAAAAAAGTGCCTTTTCAGATAAATGTTACTTTGACGAAACATAACGCAGAGCAGTTAGAGGATATTTACGAATTAGCCAAATCACTTGGCGCTGTAGCGGTGCATATATTTATGTTAGTTCCGGTTGGCTGTGGGCAGGCCTTAGCTGAAACGGATATGCTTTCACCTCAGCAGTATGAACAGAAGCTGCTTGAGATTTACGAGCTGGATGGCCGGGGAGAGCTGCAAATAAAGGTAACATGCGGGCCTCATTATGAACGAGTCATAAGGCAGAAGCGATTGACGATTACAAATCGACGGTCTTCACGCGGATGCCTTGCCGGATTAGGTGTGCTGTTTGTAGGGCATCAGGGAGATGTATTTCCGTGTGGTTATTTGCCTGTAAACTGCGGCAATATCCTGAAAGATAAACTTTCAGATATATGGTACAACAACGAGGACCTTGCACGAATGCGGGATAGCGACAAGCTTGAAGGTAAGTGCGGCATATGCGACTACAGACAGGTATGCGGCGGATGTCGCGCCAGGGCATACGCCGCCACGGGAAACTATATGGCTGAAGAACCTTTTTGTGCGTACATTCCGCCGGAAGCAGTTCATTAGTTTTATTTAATTTTCGGGTGTGAGACCTAAAAAGAATGGCAGTGTTTAAATAGTCTGGAGATAATACTATGTGTGATTTATCAAAAACAAGTTTAGCATTTTTATCTTTGGCAATTTGCGTAGTTGCTTATGGGGCTGATATTGAAGACAATGGATTTTTGATTCCATCAGATAAGCTGCCACAGGACTTTAACAAGTTGTCGGCTGAGGCAAAGGCAGACTTGTTGTGCAGTATCGCCGAATCGAGTTATAAGATATTAGTAAAAGTTCCCGAGAAAGGATTAAGGGATTCTAACGATTTACTTAAACAGATAATATCCGCCCGTAAGTGGCTCGAAGATACTAATGATGTAGTTGCACGGGCGCTGGCAATCAGTATGCAGTATGGAGTAGATAGTGCTGTTCTTAACGAAATGTATCGTAAGGAAAAACAAAAGCATAGCCGTCCTCTAATGCACGCTTTCAAAAATAACTCTTTCGACAGCACGTTGGTAAGCAATTTGCTAAAGCAAAATGAAATAAATGAAGAGCAGTACATTGATTTCGCACTCGGCTTGGATACTAAGATTGGCAAGTTTTGCCGTCAAAATAATTATAAGGGGGAGGACTTTCTTACAGGAAAAATTCTTCAAGAATCCTCTGAGATAATGGAGGTCTCACTTTCTGTGATGAAAGATGGGGAGAAAATAGAACTTTTAAAAAATGCTGATATGAGAGACGCAAATCTGTTGGGAACAATTTCATGGACGGGGATTAAGATAAGTTCCAAGAAAGAATTAGAGCTATTTCTTTTGTCGATGGTTTTAAATGCCATTGATGAGGCGAGGGATGTTAGATTGCTGGCCCAAGTATATGCGAAGTATGACGGTTTTGCTGATAAGGTAGAGCCGGACATGAGAATTGTAGATAGCAACTCGCTAACGCAGCGATTGCGAATAGCTTTATCAAGCGATAAGAAAAGACGTTTGACTAATGGCACGGTTACTGGAAAAATGGCAAACCGCGTTGATGCAGGAATGGAGGGGTGTTATGAAAAAAGCCTCGGCCTTAAATTCGTACCTTTTATGAGACATCCAGAGGTGTTTTCAGAAAAACGAGATGGGCAAGCTTGGAAAAAGCGAGGATTTCTTGGTATGTGGTTGAGTCTTTCGGACTAATCTATGATAAATATCAGCAAATTGTATTGTGGTGAAGTTACACCTGGCGACTGGATTCGTTATGGTGAAGAAGGTTCGGGCGGAGAAGTTGTGCCGAAAAGCGCTTCGCAGAGACGGCCTATCGTTGTGTGGAATATAACCAGAGCGTGTAATCTAAAGTGCGTGCATTGTTATAACGATAGCGGTGCTGACAGGGCCGACGATGAGCTGTCAACGAAAGAGGCAAAAAATGTATTGGATGACCTGGCGCAGTTCGGTGTACCGTCAGTTTTGTTTTCCGGCGGTGAGCCATTGATGAGGGATGACTTGTTCGAGCTGATTGATTACGCGGTCAAAAAAGGCCTTCGTACGGTGATTTCAACAAATGGCACGTTGATAGTAAAAGATGTGGCCAGCGAAATAAAGCATCATAAAGTTTCGTATGTTGGTATCAGTCTTGATGGGATAGGAGAGGTCAATGACGAGTTCAGGGGTGTTGCCGGCGCTTTTGACAGGGCGGTGAGAGGTATAAAGAACTGTCAGGATGCCGGAGTGCGAATTGGTCTTAGATTGACTTTGACCAAAAGGAATATCGAGGACTTGGAGAGTTGGTTCGATTTTTTCGAAGCCAATAATATTGAGCGGGCTTGCTTTTATCACTTCGTACCGAGTGGTAGAGGAAAGACTATGGCCGATGAAGGTCTTACGCATTCTCAAACAAGAGATGCAGTTGATAAAATTTTAGCCCGGACAAAACAGCTCAAACAGGCAGGCAGAAAAACGGACATATTGACGGTCGATAACCATGTTGACGGTGTTTATTTATATCTGAAATTGCTTGAAGAAGAACCCAGCAGAGCGGATGAGGTCTGGAAATTATTGACCTGGAACGGTGGGGGACTGTACAGCAGCGGAGTTGGAATCGGCTGTATCGATTTTCACGGCAAGGTCCACCCCGACCAGTTCTGGGGGCATTATACTCTCGGCGATGTGCGGCAAAGACCATTTAGTCAAATATGGATGGATACGAGCGATGAGCTGCTTGGCGGGTTGAAGGAACGGCGAAGTTTTATAAAGGGCAGATGCCGAGTTTGTAAATTTTTTGATGGATGCGGGGGGAGTTTGAGGGTGCGAGCAGATTTGCATTTTGGCGACCCCTGGGCGTCGGAGCCAGCGTGTTATTTGTCAGATGACGAAATTGGTTTAGATAAAGAAAAACAGGCAGAATTAAAAAACGCCGGCGAAATGTTCCTGATGCCTGATTAGCTTAAAGCTCGGCCTTGCGAACGGCTGCGATTGTTTTGTCGATGTCACTTTGTTTGTGCTCGGTTGAAATAAAGCAGGCCTCGAACTGCGATGGTGGTAGATAGATTCTGGCCTTTAGCATAGCGGTATGAAATTTTGCGTACATCGCCGTGTCGGACCTTGCCGCTGATGCGTGGTCGGTTACTTGGCCGGGATTAAAGAACAAAGTGAACATCGAACCGATGCGGTTTATGGTGTGTTTTACCTGCCGTTTTTGAAGTTCCTGACTGATTCCATCGCAAAGTCTTTTGGTCGAACGTTCTAAGACGGAATAAGTTCCTTTTGTTTTGAGCAGTTTTAATGTAGCGATACCTGCGGCGACACAGACCGGGTTTCCTGAAAGGGTGCCTGCCTGATAGACCGGGCCTTGCGGGGCGAGTTTGTCCATAAGCTTTGCTTTTCCGGCGCAGGCACCTATAGGAAATCCGCCGCCGATTATTTTGCCTAAACAGGTCAGGTCCGCTCTTACACCGTAGAGTTCCGAGACACTGCCATATTTTATTCTAAAGCCGGTGATCACTTCGTCAAAGATTAGTATGCTTTTATGTTTGTTACACAATTTTCTAATAGTTTTCAAGAAGCCGCTTTTTGGCAACACCACTCCCATATTCCCCGCAACCGGCTCAACTATTACGGCTGCAATTTTTTCTTTGTATTTATTAAAAGCTTTTTCGAGCATATCGACATTGTTGTAAGGCAGCAGGATTGTATGTTTCGTGAAATCTTTTGGGACGCCCGGGCTGGACGGTACACCGAAAGTCATTGCGCCGGAGCCGGCCGCCACGAGCATGTGGTCAACGTGGCCGTGATAACAGCCGATGAATTTGATAACCTTATCTCGTCCCGTACAGCCGCGCGCAAGCCGGATGGCGGTCATAACTGCCTCGGTGCCGGAATTAACCAGGCGGACTTTTTCAACGGAGTCGATGGCCTGGACGAGCATCTTAGCGAGCTGCGTTTCAAGCTCGGTGGGGATTCCGAAGCTGGTTCCTTTGGCCATTACTTTTTTTACCCGGTCAAGGACCTCAGCTTTTGCATGGCCGAGTATCATCGGCCCCCAGGAAAGACAGTAGTCAATGTACCTGTTGCCATCGGCGTCATATAGATACTGGCCTTTTGCCTTTTGGATGAATATTGGCTTTTTGCCAACGGCTTTGAAGGCACGGACGGGACTATTGACACCGCCGGGTATTACTTTTATTGCATCCAGAAAAAGTTTGTTGCTTTTGTGAAATTTGCTCATTTGGATTTTGTTTCCTATGCGTCACGCGGCCGGGGCATAAGCTTAGCATCGATGCCGTGTTTTTTTGCTTCGGCCAGTGTTGGAGAACCGAGGCAGTAGATTTTAGTGTTCGAAGGTACTCGGCCGAATTTATTCACAAATGCTCTGACAACAGAACCGCTCGTAAAAAGTATTATATCGATATAATCAAAATCAACTTCAGCCGGCTCTATTTCGATAGTTTTATAGACGGGAATAACTTCAACCGCTGCACCGAATCGGGTGAGACCTTCGGGCAATTCGTATGAGGCGACTTCGGCTCGTGGAATAAGCACTTTCTTGTTTTTTATATCTAAAGAGCTGAATTTTTCAAGCAGGCCTGCGCTCGATTCGTTATCCTCCACAGGACGCCTTCCGGCGGGTACCAAGTCAGCCGATATGCCGCGAGCGAAAAGCTCAGCAGCAGTGGTCTTACCTATGGCGGCAACTTTTACCCCGGATAGATTTCTTGCGTCGAGACCAGACAGATGCAATTGTTCGAAGAAGAACCGGACGCCATTGGGGCTGGTAAATATCAGCCAGTCGAAAGTTTGAAGCTGTTCTATTACTTTTTCGAGGTGTGAATAATCATCCAGAGCTATGCACTTGACGAGCGGGCGATGTACAATGGTGCCGAGGTGCTTGTATTTCTCGGGATGTGTGCCAGGGACAAGCACTTTTGGTTTGCCGGCGAGCCAGTTCAGTTTTTGATGCAGGCTTACAACTCTGCCAACAATAAAGACGGCAGGAGGTTTAAGATTGGCATTTTGAACGGTCTGAACAAAGTTTTCAAGAGTGCCGGTAATGACCCTCTGGTTGTAGAAGGTGCCGTTTTCGATAGCGGCAATTTCAGTTTTGTTCGGCCAGCCGGCTTTGAGGAGCGAGTCAACGATGTTTTGAATATTGGCCACACCCATAAGAAAAATAATGGTTCCAGCCTTGGGTATCTCTATTTCTTTATCGTCTCGGCGATGTCCGGTTACGATAGCGACATTGGAGGTAAAGTCGCGGTGTGTAGGCGGGATTCCGGCGTATGATGGCCCGGCCAGCGCGCTGGTGACGCCGGGCACGACTTCGAAATCTATTTTTGCCTCGGTGCAGGCCTCGGCTTCCTCGCCTCCCCGGCCAAATAGAAATGGGTCACCGCCTTTGAGACGGACAACGATTTTGTTTTCTTTTGCTTTTTCAATCAGAAGCTCATTTACCTTTTCCTGAGGAAGGGTATGTTTGCCGGCGTGTTTGCCGACAGGTATTAGCTCAGCGGCTGGTTTGGCCAGCGGCAGCAGTTCCGGCGGTATAAGGTGGTCGTAGAGAATGACGTCGGCCTGGCATACCAACTGATAGCCCTTTAAGGTGATAAGCTCTGCGTCCCCCGGCCCGGCTCCAACAAGATAGATTTTTCCTTTCGGCATTGAGTCTTGTATAGTGATTTGGTACACTACGGTCAAGCGAAAAGATAGGATTGTTCAGGAGTTGAAAGGTTCTTGATGGACAAAAACGACTCACGGATACTGCGAGAGCTTCAGGATAATTTTCCTCTAAGTGAAAGACCCTACAACGTCATAGCGGACAGGTTGCAGATTTCAACTGAGCAGCTTTGGGAAAGAATTCAGAGAATGCTCGATGAGGGAGTAATTCGCCGGCTGGGGGCAAGCTTCGATTCCAATAAACTTGGCTACAGCAGTACATTGGTTGCGGTAAGCGTTGAGCCGGGACAAATTGGCCGTGCAGCGGAAATAATAGGTCAATTTCCTGAAGTAACCCATAGCTATCTTCGCAGCGATGTTTTCAATATCTGGTTTACTATCATTGCAGTCGATAATCAGAGAATTGAGAATATTCTTGAACAAATCCGCGCATCTTTATCACTTAAAAATTCACAGGTTCTTAATCTGCCTGTGGAGCGACTCTTTAAGCTTGATGCCCGTTTCGATACCAGAGATACATAAATAGCAAGCTAAGTAGCGTAACTGTGCAGGCCGGCGAAGAGTCGTGATAAATTGACCCAGAGCAGTGTTATTACAATCACAACGGCACCTAAAATTGCGAGGCAGCTTCCGAGACGCGGATACTTTTTGCCGAACATATATCTTACATGGAAATATTCCACATATACCAGCCATGAGACGAGTCCCCAAAGTTCCTTAGGGTCCCAGTCCCAATAGTCACCCCAGGCAAGTTTGCCCCACCAGCTTCCTGTAATCAAGCCTAACGTCAAGAGTGGAAAACCAAGACAAATCATTCTGTACGTGCCTTTTTCATAAAGGATGAGAGAAGAGTCGGTGTTATCCCCGGTGGTTTTGAGTTGATATAGTGCCTGCACCGCCGCTTTTGCCATTATCACATAAGCGAGCAGATATACCGCTACATGTGGGGCGAACAGCCAGCATTGTAAAGCAGGCGGAAGATGCTGCGGCCTGGCAGAAAATACGAAACCGGCAGGAACCAATACAATGGCTCCAATCAGCATATCCGCTGCCTCGCCTCCGACACGGAGTAAACGCCTGCAAAAAATCGATAGTGGGTAAACCACCATTGCCATAGCCAGGAAAACTTCGAAAAGATTCTGAAATGGTACGTGGCGAACGTGATACCAGCGGTAGCCAAAAGATGCGGCTGCGACAATAAAGCCGGCCAGATAAAGGACCTGAGCGGCCTTTCCTCCTTCGCCAAGGCTACGGAGGACAAGTTTTCTGCCTGCGATGCGAGCGATAAATGCGAAAATGTAAGCTGCAATCGTCAGGTAAATTAATAGACCCTGATATGTATATTTTATTTCCATTGCATCTATGACTTATTTTTTTCCTTTTGTTTTAACCTGTTGACTACGTGTCTGAGCCAAAAATGCCAGATTACACCAAGGCAAAGCATCCAATAGCCGGCATATACACAATACAGACCCGAATCAGATGTTACTGAAAGAATAGTATATTTGCCGTCTTCAGCGTCATACGAATGCTGGTAAAAATGGTATCCGCCGTAGTGCAGCGGGTGATTTACTTCAATTGTTTTATTTATTACTTCTTTGCCATTTTTCATGACCACTACTTCACTTAAAAAATCCCGTATTACTCGAGGCCCCTGCGATACGTAACTTAGTTGCAGTGCCTCGTCACCCTGCTCGAAGTCAGGAAAAAGCTCGAAGACATAACGTGTGTGTTTGCTGCCGTCAGGCTGTTTAATTTCGACCTGGACAGCCGGGTTGAAACCGGTTTCTTCTTCGTCCGTAACAACTCTTTGGCCATCCAACATGCGTATCTTAAGATTTCTGAAGGTGCGGAGAACAGTGATTTCGTTTTTTCCCTGTCCAAGAGAGACCGTCTGCCCAGCTTCGGCAGGAAGCTGCAGGTGCTGGTCATCGGCCGTTATGATATTTAGTAGTGAGGTCGATGGTTTATCATAGTACTTGATGCGAAAATCTTTAAGCTTGATAGTAAAGGGCAATTCAACTAATGGCTGCATGAAGTCATCTGAAAATAGATGCTTTTCTTCAAATCCTTCTTCAATAATCATGTACGCGTTAGGTATCTTGTGACTGCCGAAGAGCCGATAGGCCAGTCGATGTCCTGATTCCGAACTCCACATTGCTCCAGCCAGGATTAGTAAGCAGCTGGCGTGAATCACAAACAGCCCCGGCCTGCGCAACAGACTTCGGAACCTCATAAAGCCAATTACTATGAGAACGAAGAATCCGGAGAAGTAGAATTGAAGAGCAATCGAGTTAAAGAGCAACTTGGCTTTTTCCGCCCCGTAGAAAGCCCCCAGAACAGACAGCAGTGCGAATATCCCAATGGTTACCAGGGCCAGCCACATTATGCTTCGAGCAACTTTACTCATTTTGCCTCTATTTTTTTAACTGTTTTTGCTGCTGTCAGCTCATTATAGGGGAGTTGGGCCTCGAAAACCACGTTTTTTAAGGTTCGCTGATAGTGGACCGGCAAGAATTAGATTTTTACAAATACTTAGTCCTGGTCAACAAGGACGCCATTCCAGAGTTCGTCAAAGGCCTTGGTGAAAAGATTTGCAATGTCAGAATTACGGATAACAACCACATTCTCATCGTTTTCTTCATTTGCGGAGAGCGTCCAATTGTAAGACCCAAGGATGACTTTTTTGTTATCGATAATACCGACCTTATGATGAAGTTTGGCAACTGTGTTTTCAATCTTGACCGGGACCCCGAGCTTTTTCAGCGTTGAATAGGCGGACCAGTACTGACACTGTTTTCCTTCTAGACCAACCCTGACCTTAACTTTGGGCTGGTTTGTCGGTGCATGGTCTATGTATTTCACGGCATTGAAACGATTAATCAGTCCAGATAGAAGGGGTGAATTTGAGCCGAAGGTAAACATCATGACATCCAAGGTTTCTTTTGCACCAAGAACGGTTTTCAGAAGGTAATCATCAGGGTCATTATCGGGAGAGAATAGAACCGTAAGACGGGTATTTCCTATTCGATATGTTTTTATTTCCTGTGTCGGCTGCTTATTGCCAAAAGTGCCGGACAGCAATTCATCGAATTCTTCCTGATAACGGTCGAGGATTTCAAAATAAGCTTTTCTTACGCCTTTAAAGTGAAGAGCCAAAATGTGATTGTAGTGTCGCCGTGTACCGGTATCAGTGAAATTCGTCGAGCCCGTGAGTAAAGCGGCGGTATCTTTATCCTTATCACGAATAACGAATTTATTGTGGAAAATGGCTGGGTTGCGGTCTGCCTGAATGGAGATGTTTTCAGTGTTTAAAAATTCCGCAAATGTATTCAGATTGTCGGAATTTGGCGTCAAATAACTTGCTTCAACGATGATCCGGACTTTCAATCCACGCTGTGCAGCCCTGATAACAGCTTCTTTGATAGGATTTGAAGTTGTGTTAATTTCCCCTGAGCGCAGCTCCTGAACTGCAATATCCAGGCTTGCCTGTGCATCATCTATAAAGCGCACAATTTCCTTTTCGAGCACGTAGTTTTCCTGTGTTAAATTTTCCTTAGTGCTTATGTATATCTCGATTCGATTATTCTCGAAGCTCTCGGCAAAGAGGATGTGGCAGCTCAATAATACACCGACGGCAAAACCGATGAAATAGATTTTATTCTTCATCTTTCCGACCTTTCAAAATATTTACCTATAGGTTAGAGAGGAACTTACAGGTAAAGTAGATTTTGTTAATTCATACCGCTTTTCCTTGAATTTTACATTAACCGGAGAGTATTTCAAGGGCGCTTCAGGAAAAATTCTCACTGGTTCTCAGCCCCCAATTTGCTTTGCAAAAAATGGCGGAGAGGGCGGGATTCCAGGCTTTGCCTTAGAACCCAAATTTGCCGGAGGCAAATTTCCATAGGGGCTCTGCCCCTCTGGCGTCGCTTCGCTCCTGTCACCCCGACGACGTGGGAAAATCCTTTTCCCACACCCTTTGGGGGTTCGAATCCCACCTACCCAAAGTAGGCAGCACATCGGAGAGGGCGGGATTCGAACCCGCGGTACGGGTTTATACCCATACGACGGTTTAGCAAACCGTTGCCTTCAGCCACTCGGCCACCTCTCCAAATTACGAGTAAGCAGTAATCTACAACTTGTAAGTTAAGATTGCAAGAAGATAAGCTCAGAAGTGCAGTTTTTTACTATAATTTCACGAGAACTGCCGGCAGTGAGTATCTCGACGAATCCATAGTTAACCTAAAAGCCGCCCCCACGAACATTCATTTGAAGAGTGTAAACCTTATCCTGGCAGGTAATATAAAGCGTCTTATCTTCCGGGCCGCCGAAGGTAATATTTGAGCAGAATTCAGGTACCGGCACCATCTCCAGTTGCTCACCTTGCGGTGAGACAATCCAGATACCTCCTAAGCCGGCGAAGTAAAGGTTACCTCGCTCATCGATTGTCATACCGTCCGGGTCTTTATCACTTGGAGGGCTGGCCGGTTTGAAGAAAACCGTTCCTGTCCCCAGCGTGCCATTCGGATTAATAGGAAAAACCCACCAGCGTTTATTGGTTATATTATTACTGCTGCTTTCTGCAACATAAAGTTTTGTACTATCGTTCGAGGCGATGATGCCGTTCGGCTGATATAAACCGCTTGCTACCCTCGTTACTGTACTATCGGATTCAAGCAAATATACACCCTGGTCAGTTGGTCCAGTGGTCCAGTCGGGTCCGGTGAAATAAATGTTGCCATTTTCTGTCTGGCAAAGGTCGTTCGGCTTTTTGTCAATTCCATCTGCCTGGTCTGCAAGGACCTGTGAATCCTCGGGGCCGCTTGCACCGATTTGGTGGCTGGAAATTTGTTTGGGATTTTCATCAGCTGTTAACAGTCGGCCCTCCAGTGAGAGAAATGTCCCGTTTGTTTCCGGTGTGCCGCTCATCCAAACCGTAGCACTGCCCGGCGAGTCAAGGCGGAGCAATTGATTATCGGTTCTGTTAGTAAAGTACAGTTTGTTCGTGACAGGATCCCATGTTGGACCTTCAAAATATGTGCTTGCTGAGGAGTATACTTCAACGAGTTCTGCGCCTTCGACAATCAAGGGAAGTTCAATTGTTTCCATCCAGTGCTCAACAAAAACTGCGAGGTCGCGTTCGTCGATTATGCCGTCGCTGGGTATCGAGATATCACAGGAGGCGTTCCAGTTGCCACCTCCCCGCGGACTTCCCCAGGCAGCGGCAAGGACGGCAAAGTCTTTAAAGTTCACGTACTCGTCGTTATTGAAGTTTCCAATTACACCCATTTGAGTTACCAGCTCAATGCCGGTTCCATCGTTGGGATCGAGATTTCGGCTGTACTGTTTATCGGTTGCATTGTTCCAGTGCTCGTGCACACCTAAGCTCTGTAAAGCTACGCCATCATGATTGGGGTCGTAGAATGCTCCTGAACAGGGGTCATTGGCCAGTGCAGCTTCGTGCAAATAGTCATCTGTGCCGGACTTATGTGGAAAATCACTCCACTCGGTATAAAGAAAGTCATTCGCTACAGAGTCATCGGCCACTTGGTCCATCGAAATGAATATGCTGGACGGCCAGTCATTGTTGAATGGTGCCATCAGCCATTTTTCAGGAACCGAGGCCCATCCCCTTCCTGCAAATAAACCATCGATTAGCGAAATCAGCGTTTTGCCTCCCAGCTCCGGATGCCCCATCAAATCGACTATCGCCCTATAGTACCCCATTCCGGGCCGCTCCGTAGCACGCGTAAGGTGCAAATTATAGTATCCACCCGCATCTGGGTTTCTCTTAAGCGAGCCATAGTGGTTTTTCCCACTTACCGTAATACCGGAGTCGTCATGACTCTTCAACATAGGGAAGTTGATAAAGTACTCCGCGTCCGCGAACGCATCAGGTATATAATCCTGGGTTTTGCCGTCGGCGTCCGTCGTGCTCCAGTAAAACTTCACATTAGACATCGTGGTTGGTGTACGTCCTTCGCCGCCGACCCTATCGAAGTAGACAACATCTGGGAACTGGGCGTGGACGATGTCGTACCAGTAGTGAGGCATTACTCTGGAAGGGTCTCCTATCGAAATGTCAGTTTGGTTTACACCGACGATGTTCACAAGCTGGTTCAGAAGAGCGATGGTGAGCTGTGGAGAATTATCTATCAAGTCGATGAACTCGGGTCCACTCCACCACCCAGGGGTTGGCTTGTCGCGGTCACCGTCGAAAGTCAAAGTCATATTAATTTTAACGCCGATTTTTTCGCCGGAAGTGTAGCCGACATCTCCCTTACCCATTCGCTGGTTGAAGTTTCTGAATATTGCATCCCAGGCGTCATAATCGCTGCTTTCGCCGGCCAATGCCCTAAGTGACCTGGAGAGCATTTTATTGACGGCCTGCTGATTAGTGCAGTCGCTTGAATACCAGCGTTCTCCCGAGCCGGGACCTGCCCAATCCGTGGCATTGGAGTCGTGAATCCAGACAACACGGCCGGGTTGGACGCCCTTGGCTTCGCCCATTGGGGCGTTAGCAATCCGCGGCTCGTGGCCATAGATTATTTTCTGGTCGGTGCTGCTCATAGCCGCATAGATAAAGGCAACGCTGGTAGCGACGCAAATTGCTGCTATAACATAGCGTGCCTTGCTCATGTACTTTTTTGCCCTGCGGAAGGCAACGACTGAGCCAATCAAACCCAGAAGCCAGATTACAAAGCTCGATGCCAGTGGAAATGCTACACGCTGGCATGGGTAAGTAGCTCTTGATGGTTTTGGTATTACCCGTACCAGGAACCAGATTAAGGCGAATAGCCCGGTAACTGGGAATATAAACCGTAACCATTTATGGCTTCTACGGTTTGCAGAAAGTTTTTTCGGACAAGTTGAATGGCCATCTTTTCTTTGTACATGCGACATTTTTAGCTACTCCTTATTATCGTTATACTTGAAATTCTACTTTCTCGCCGCCGCATAGCCTTGGCGAAGCGGGGTCAGTATCAATAAACAATATCACCATCATGCAATGTTTTGATATCTCTCGCTACAATTTCCGCAATGATTTGCTCTTGCTCAGGCAGAACCGGCCTTGACCACTCGGCAGCATAATCGGTTGACTCAACCTCGTGTTGCCGGCCTGGAGCTTTTCTTCTTATAGCGGTGATTTTTCGCTGTTCTGCCAAGATTTTTTCTGCCAGGTCAAATTTCGGGATGTCAACGGCTTGCTCGATTTTTTCCGAATTTCTTTTTGGAGCTCCGGGTATTATGTCCTTGGCGCGTAGTATACGGCCTTTGGTTTGTTTTTTATCAACATAGTTTTTATCGTTGCTATCGGCCTTGCTCAACGTCATAACCTCCTCTAATATGTGTTTATTTTAATGAAATCATCGCGATTAGTCAAGGACAAAATAGCTATTATTTGCGGTTATTGACCTGTAGCCGCCGATTGTTTATGTGACATTTGTTTTTGCCGGGCTATTGTGTGTTTTTTTGTTCGAGGAAGGCATCCAGGATTTCTGCGGCTGCGATGGCGTCAAGATGCTTTTTTCTTTTTTTGCCTTTCGGAAACTCGGCAGAAGTCAGCTTGTCTTCAGCGCTGAAACTGCTCAGGCGTTCATCCTGAAGATGAACAGGTATGTCAAGATGTCCTTTTAACTGCTCAGCGAACTTCAAGACAAGTTTTGCCTGGGCCCCTTCGGAATCGTCCATATTCAAAGGTAATCCCAGCACGATAGCCTCTACGTTTTCGGCTTCGACTATATCTGTAATCTTTTTTATCAGCCATTTTTGGCCCTCGATTACGGCCAGGGGTGAAGCGATGGTCTCAGCTGAATCACATATTGCCAATCCCGTACGTTTAGTGCCGTGATCTATTGCCAGGTATCTCATTTTCCAACAGTTCGAATTGTATATATTTATTGTTCTGTCACAGAAATTTTTCGCCGCCATGCTGTTTTATCAGTTCAAGCAGTTCCTTTATTTTGTCGGTCTGGCTGACGTGACATACCAGTGTGGCGTCATTGCTGTGGGCCACGACTATGTTTTCCAGACCAATCGCGGCGATTAGATGACCTGTGTCTTCAGTTACAAGGATGGAATTTTTACAGCCCAGCAGCTCGCTTATACCGGCTACGACAATGTTCTTGTTTTTGTCAGAGCTGATAATATCTGCCAGCGCCGCAAAAGAGCCAATATCGAGCCAGCGGCAATCCAGTTGTATTGCGAAGACGTTTTTGGCCTTTTCCATAACGGCAAAGTCGATACTGATTTTTGGTAATTTTACAAATTGTTCTTTGAGAGTTTGCTGTTGACTTGGCCCGGCCCAGGCGGCCTTGATTTGCTGGAAAGGTGGGGTGGATTCCGGCAGGAACTTGGCTAAATTGTCCAGAATTGTCTTGGCCTTCCAGACAAACATTCCGGAATTCCATGAGTATTTGCCGGTGTCGAGATATTCTTTCGCCGTTTTTTCATCCGGTTTTTCCTTGAAGGATTCCACGGAATATATTGTGTTTTTACAATCAGGGTACTTCTTGGAAGCGGCACATTTAATATAACCAAGCTGAGTGCTTGGGAAGGTCGGCTTGATACCGAAAGTAAGCAGGTTGTCCGGATTATTATTGACAAATACCAGGGCATCTTCGAGTGCCTGTTGCAGTACTTCGGGCGGCTCGATGAGCTGGTCAGCAGTGACGACCGCCATAGTTGCCTCGGGGTCGTATTTGGTCAGGATTGTTGCTGCCAATCCGATAGCACCGGCTGTGTCACGGACAGCGGGCTCTGCGATGACGTTGTCGTAGGGCAGCTCCGCCAGATTCTCGCGGACAATGTCTGCAAAGCCGGCGTTGGTGAGGGTAATTATGTTTCTTATATCGAATATCGGGCGCAGACGCTCAAAACAACAGCGAAGAAGCGTTTGGCCATTGAGGAGCTTCAGGACTTGTTTGGGACGTTTTTGTCGGCTCAGCGGCCACAGTCTCTTTCCTGTCCCGCCTGCCATTATCACCGCGTAGTTCATTACCTAACCCCTTCATCTGCCAAAGAATCGTATTCAAAAAAGTGTATTAAATCGCGAAGCTGTCGTCAACCTCAGTCATGGAACGGATTTGCTGTGCTAATTCTTTATATTCTTTGCCGGGCTTGCCCGCCACACGTATGGCGGGCTTGTCCATAAGTGCGAAGGTGGCTTCCTTGCCTAATTCAACGGCTGGCTGGTCATAAGTATTGATGCCGAATAGTGCACCGGCAAAAGAGGTTGTCACCTCAAACAGGTAGATAAACTGGCCGACCATATAAGCATTTACTTCAGGAAAGACGACTGTAAGGCAGGGACGTTTGCTTTCTAAAAGTGCGTACTCGGTTGCCTTTTTTTCACTGTTGAACAGCGCGCTCAAATCTTTATTGGCTAAATAATCAAGCTCAGGTGCACATTCGGGAGCAGGGCCTATCTTTAGCTCTCTATCGAAATTTTCGACCTGAAGGAAAGTGAACAGTTTATCGTTGGGGCCTTCACGATATAGTTGTACCTGGCTGTGCTGGTCAGTTGTTCCGAGTGCTTTTACAGGCGTCGGGCCGATATAGACTTTGTTGCTTTTGAGGTCTTCTGATTTGCCCAGACTTTCGGCCCAGAGCTGGCGATACCAGTCAGCTAAATCCTTGAGGTGGTAGCTGTACGGCATCATTACGGAAATCTTTTTGCCTCGATTGTAATAGTGCCGGTTTATCGCGGCGTTAATAGCTGCGGGATTTTTCTTGAAATCTTCACAGCTTACTCTTTTATCCATATCACGGGCGCCTTCTAAAAGCAAGTCGATATCGATTCCGCACATCGCAGCACTGAATAGCCCGACATCGCTTAAGACGCTGAACCTGCCGCCGACACCATCGGGGACAATAAGACTTTTAAAACCTGCCTCGCCGGCTATACTACGCAGTGTTCCTTTCTCTGTGTCGGTTGTTACGATGACCTGATTTCGCAGGCCTTCGGGGCCGAGCTTGTCGAGGAACAGTTTACGAGCTATCATAAATTGAGATGCTGTCTCCACTGTCCGGCCGGACTTGCTGATGATGTTGAAGATAGTTTTATTGAGCTTGTCACCGACCCAATCCAGAAATGAGCCAAACTGTACGGGGTCAACGTTGTCGAATACAAATAGGCGCGGGCCTCGTCGCTGCTTATCATCAAGATTATACATATATGGATTTAGCGCGGTTTGTAACGCGATGTTGCCCAGTGCAGAGCCGCCTATGCCGAGTACAACGAGATTTTCACAATCACCTTTCACCTCGGCAACAAGGTTTTTAATTCTCTTGGGATTTTCTTTGCTATAGGGCAGGTCTCTGTATGGTGTTTTCCCGGCTTTTCTTTCCTTATTAAGCTGAATAATCAATGGTGAAGTTTGTTTAGCAAGGTCGGCAAATTGCTTGTCTGTTATACCATGTTCTGCACCAACAACATCTGCTGTAACATTTTTGTAGTAGAATTTGATTTGTGGTTCTGACACGAATGTACTCCTTAATTGAATCTAAATTCCCAGTAAAACCGAGGGCTAAATATTTACCTTTGAAAGGCCAGCGTATTTTAGCATTAGTGTTTTTGTCTGTCCAGATTTAAAGTCAACCACCACCACGCTGTTCTCACCCATATCGATAAATTCTTTGACCCTGCCAAGGCCGAAAGATTTGTGCCGAACCAGCTCACCGGCAGCAAAGGCGTCTTGAGTATCGTATGGCGCAGTGTCATTTTCTTGAGCCGATTCAGCGAAATCAATTCCCAACTCGAAGAGAAATTGTGAAGGTATAGTTCGCAACAGCTGGCCTCGTATCGTTCGGTATCGGGCGTAGCTTATATTTAGGCCGGTTTTGGCGCGTGTTATGCCGACAAAAAATAGTCTGCGTTCCTCTTCGAGCTCATCGTCGTTTTCGCCCGCGTTACTTCTTTCGTGTGGCAATAAGCCCTGTTCGACGCCGACGATAAAGACATTTTCAAATTCCAATCCCTTAGCAGTGTGTAAGGTCATAAGTGCAACTTTCTCGCTGGAGCTGTCATACGCATCGGAATCGCTGAAGAGCGATATTTGCTGAAGATAATCGACAAGTGTCGGTTGTTCTGTCTGTTTATCATATAAAGCAGTCGCGTTTATCAGCTCATTTATATTCTCGATTGCGTTTTGACCATCAGGGCCGGCTTCTCGAAGTGACTTTCCCAGGCCGGATTCGATAAAGATACGCTCGGCAAGTGGCGCAACCTCACCTTTTATATCTTTTTCGAATGTTTCGAGCATTTTGACAAAGCCGGCAATTTTTTCTTTTGGGGCTTTGGAAAGAGAATCGATATGCTCTGACTTTTTCAGTGCTTCGAAAAAACCGAGGCCGTGCAGGGATGCATAAGCCCGGACTCTATCGATAGTGGTTTTTCCGATACCGCGGGCTGGTGTGTTGATAATGCGCAGTAGTGCAATTTCATCTTTGGGATTGACGAGGGCCTTCAAATATCCGAGTATGTCGCGGATTTCTTTTCTGTTGTAGAATTCAACGCCTCGTACAACCTGATAGGGTGTTTTATTGTGGATAAATGCCTCTTCGAGCAGGCGGCTCTGGGCATTTACGCGGTAAAATACGGCTATGTCTTGTAGAGAAGCCCCTTTGCCCAAAAGCTCTTGTACTTTCAGGGCGATAGACTGGGCCTCTTCGGCTTCGTCCTCGAAGGCGTTGATAACAGCGTCGGCACCACTGGCTTTTGTCGGGACAAGCTTTTTTTCTTTTCGGTTTTGATTTTGTGCTATTAAATTATCGGCAACAGCGAGAATATTTGGCGTGCTGCGAAAGTTCTCCTCCAGCTTTACGACCGTAGCGTCGGGCCAGTCTTTCTCGAAGTTTATTATATTTCGGATGTCGGCGCCGCGCCAGCGGTAAATCGACTGGTCCGGGTCGCCCGTTGCGCAAATATTGTTGTGTTGCGAGACAAGCGCTTTGGCAATTACGTATTGGGCGCGGTTGGTGTCCTGATACTCGTCGATGAGCAGGAATTTAAAACGATTTGACAGCTCGCAGCAAACATCAGGACAACTTTGTAGCAAAAAGGCGGTTTTCATCAACAAGTCATCGAAATCCAGCGCGTTCTTTTCGGCTAAGATGTCTTGATAGTGGGCGTATATTTTGGCCAATGTTTCGGTAAAGAAATCGTCGGCGATGGTGTTGAAGGCATCGACATCTATCAGGTTATTTTTCAGGCGGGAGGAAATTGCGTCGAGCATTCGAGCTGGCGGAAAGTTCGTGGTATCCAGTTCACAATCTTTTATCGCCTGTTTGATACATCTGGCCTGGTCGGCCTGGTCATAGATACTAAAGTTGGGATTTATCTCTGCCTTATCGGCATATTGACGGAGGATTCTAACGCATAAAGAGTGAAAGGTGCTTATACGCGCACCTGCGGAAGCTCCAAGTGCAATTGCCCTTTGTCGCATCTCCTCGGCGGCTTTATTGGTGAACGTTATTGCACAGATATTGTATGGCTTGACGCCTGAATCGATAAGGGCTGCGATTCGATATGTGATGACGCGGGTTTTACCGCTGCCCGGCCCGGCGATAACAAGCAAAGGTCCTTCAATATGAAAAACAGCTTGTTTTTGTGAGGTGGTCAGTTGTTGCAGGGGCGAATTTTGCATAGTTGAAGCTTATTGTGCCTGTTTTTGTTGTTCAATCAGCATTTTTTCCTGCTGTTCTAATTGCTCGGCGAGTTTGGGCCTTTCAACCTTTATCCGGCCAAGTAGATTTTGTCTCAAGTAGGGTGGATACCGCTGGTCATAAAGAAAGTCCATAAGCGCAAGGTATCTTAGCAGTGGAAGTTCAGGCAGGTCAATTCGGGTTTCGCCCTTATATTCTGATAGGTAATGTTGATGAATTTCCTTTGCCACTTTTTCTCTGCCGAATGCGCCATCATCGTCACGAATTGCATATAAATAATAACTCTCTCTCAGGATAGCCGTTATCTGCTCTTTTGCGTTATTTATACCTATTCTTTCGAGTTCTTCAAGCATCCTCGACCTTGCGAAAACGATTAGAGGGACTTGAAACTCAGGCAGTGGATACCACTCTTTCAGTAGGTTATAAATTTTTTGCGCCTGGTTTCTATGGCCTGATTGATAGAAAGAAAGCACAGCGTTTTTGAGCATATTTCGATGGCCGTTTCCAAATGATTCTAATCTTTTTATGTCTGTGCTCTTTTTATATTTCTCGAGAATTGCCAGTACTGCATTATTATACGACTCAAACATTCTCAAATCAGGGCGCAGAAATATGTCTTTAACAAACCTGCGGCTTGGCTGCGAGGAAGAATCCTGTAGTGTTTGAACCGGTACGTCATAGATAAATATTTTTCCATCGCGGAACAGATTTTGCAGGCTTTGGGCTACGATACGGTCGGTGTTGGTTTCGCTAGTCTCAATCTCGCGACCTTCCGGGAGCTCACTTGAGCCGGCTTGCTGCAAACCTTTTACTGCCCAGTAAATTGCGTGACTGTCAGGGTGCCGCCAATCCAGGGGCCAATGAGTATTTGGTTCATTGAAGTCAGTTGGGCCGTACGTCTTATTTATCTCGCGCATCAATACCGGGTCAAGTTTCCATGTATTTCGCAGCTCATATGCCTTGGCGAAAATATCAAATTTTTTCAGGGCTTCTGTGCCTCTAAAGTTATCTATTGTCCTGCCGGCAACGGGATTGAATCTGCTTGCATTTTGCCGTAGTAACAAATAATTGCTGACAAACTCAGCACCCTCGGTGGAAAAAGCGTCATCAGCAGATGCCAATTCTGTAATAAATTCATTGGCATCATTTTTAATGAGCCGCCATTCTGCAGGTGCGTTGGCAAGGGCTTCGAAGTATTCATTATCAGCGGTTCCGAGCAGCGGCTCCATTGCCAAAGCCAGTTGAATTTTGTAATACTTGTGTACGTCATCTGATACGTCGCCTATTTTATGCTGAAATATTCTGGCCAGCTCTCGGTAGAGTTCAAGACTCTTTGGGTTCCATCGAATTCCTTTGTCTCGAAGCAGCTCATAGCCGTTTCTAACCCACAGCCAGCGCTGGTCCGGCTGAGTTGGAGGTATGGCAACTGAAATATTATAAGCCATATTCCACGCCTGAAATTCCCACACCGATGGGAAGCGAGGCTGTAACGTGGTTATCAATTCAGCGAGCTGTTTTGCGTCGAAAAACTGCCCTTGTTCTTTAAGTTTATCTGCCCGCATCCATAAGACATCTACGACCAGGCCGCGAAAAGCCCCCGTTGCGATGGTTGCAAATGCCAGTGTAGGGGGAACGTTTTCAGCCTTTTCGATAATCAGGTTCATTTGCTCTCGCTGCAAATTTATATAGTCCAGCCATAAACCGGCGGTAATAAGCAAAAAGACCGAGAGTGAAATACAAACAGAACAAATTATTGCGTCACGCCAATGCATAATGAACGTTCAGAGTTTTTTGTTGGTTGTTCATGGACTACGAACGATGAACTAAATTATAATTCTCGCAATTTCCCTAAAGCTGAAAATGAGCAGGCCAAGAAGCAATAGTAAAACTGCTTTGATACAAATCAAGAAAAAGGCGACTTTTGACAATAAAAACCAGCTCAGAATTTGCGCAGAGACCAGATATTTCGTAGGGTTAAATTTATCAAACTGGGGCATCAGCAGGATAATAGGCCTGACGGTGTAACGATAAATATTACTCAGACTTTCACCAAGAAAGTCAAAAGATTCTATAAAGAAACTACTAAAGCTCGCAGTGAAGAAAATCACCAGAGACAGCATTACCGCCACGGGAAACGACAGGAAAGTTGCGGCTAATATGCCTAAACAGGCCAGAAATATTAAACGCAGTAGTATTAAAAGAGCAGCTCTTATAAAGTTAGCAGTGAAAGTATCGGTTTTGTAGAGTACCTTTGGGTCTTCTGAGAATATTACAACCGTGTTGTTCACGGGGACGTTCAAAAATCCAACAGCCAGATGGCCGTCTTTGGGAACTACCGCAGCACTGATTTCTATTTCGTGGAAAGTTCGGATTGAATGTGACAGGACACGGTCATAAACAGGGGTCTCACCGGCAACACCATACCTGATGTATTGCCAGTCCCCTATGACCCACCTGCCATAAACAGGTGAATTGGACGGACTTATTCCCGAAACATCGTATTTAAACTTGATAAATAAGCTGCCATTTGGGTCAGTGGGTCTGACATTATGAAATTCCCAGAGCAAATCGCGACCAACCGCGGCAGCCCGCATCTGAAGTTTTTTTTGGTTGGTAAGCTGGGCGGTGATTTCTTTGCGCGACATGCCAGCGAACTCTTCAAGCTGGCCGCTCGCCTGGAGCTTTTTGTAAGTATCAATGACTTCCTGGGTAACGTCGGCTTCAGCAGGGGGCAAATCAACTCGTGCAGTGAAAAACTCGTTGTCCGCCTTGATATGCTGGGCTTTGTTTGCGTCGGTAAATTTCGGTGTATAAATAGTAATGGTGTATATTATTGCAGAAAAGCCGATTACCAGAACTACATCCAGTAATATTACACCGAGCAGTTTGCCAAGAACAAGCTGAAAACGGCGGATGGGCTTGGTAAGTACGGTATATATTTGTCTTTGGTCGATATCGCTCGTTAATGAATAAATTGAAATTATTATCGTGAGCAGACACAATAGAAAACTGGTCAGTGACAGGCCGTAGCTTACAAAGGTTTGCAGCCGGCCTTTTAAGGTACCGTCGCCTGTCACCGTAGTACCCATCACCGGCAGCATAACTATCAGCAGGATTATAAAGACAGCGGCAATTTTCGTCCGCAGGACCTGCTTTATAGTATTTGTGGCGACAGCCCAGATGCTACGCATCGCCGGACTCTCCTGCTTCAGGTTTATAGGTTTGTTTACTATCGCCGGGTTCGTTTTCTGTTAGTTGGTCTAAGATGCTTTTTGGGGTTTGCTCTTGTGATTCGACCGGTTTTGTTCCAATTTCTTCATTATTTTTAACAACGGCTTTGGTCTCAATCGGCTGGCTCGGCCCGCCGCCCCGACTCGCGTCGGGAGACGCGGGGGCAGGCTTGGTTAGTTTGCTCAGCAAATCCTCATCACCCTTCGGGACTACGGCAGGGCCTCTCGCCTCCGGCGAAGCTGGGTCGCCCTGACGAGTTGGTCCAGGCATTTCAGCCGGTGCGACCTGCTCAGTTATCATCGGCTCTGACGGTGATGGCTGTTCAGATACTGAAGCAGAGACAAGCTCATCGAGAATATCTTCTGTAAACACATCAGGTGCAAGAAAACTGCTGATGTGCGTGGAACTGACTGCGCCATCTGTAGGCCGGGCCTGATGCTCGGCTGTAGCAACAGTTTTGATAAAGAACGCTTCGAGCTTATCCATCGGCGAGCTGATATCGCACTGGGCCTGCTCTTGTTGAATTATCTGCTTTATCTTCTCAACAGCAGCATCGCTTATTGCATCAGCGGTAATTTGTGTTTTATGTGTCTGCTGCAAAAGCTCCTTGACCTGCCCCTCGATTTGGATTTTACCGCCATAGAGTATTGCAATTCTGTCGCATACGTCTTCAACATCTGCCAGCAGATGGCTGCAAAGAAAAACGGTCTTGCCGCGTTTTGCAAGCTTCAGGATTAAATCCTTTATCTGTCTTGTTCCGATAGGGTCAAGTCCCGTGGTCGGCTCATCTAACACAAGCAAATCCGGGTCGTTTATCAGCGCCTGCGCCAGGCCGATTCTGCGGGCCATACCTTTTGAATACGTCCCGACGGGTCTGTTTGCGACCGCCTTTAGTCCTACCATATCAAGAAGAGCTTCGATACGCATTTTCCGTACTTTCGCTGGAAGCTTGAATAATCTGCCGTAAAAATCCAGGGTTTCGCGGGCGTTCAAATATCTGTAAAGATATGACTCTTCTGGTAGAAAGCCGATTCTTGCATTGATTTTCGGGTCGGCACCATTGCCGCCGAGAATAACGGCTCTTCCTTTTGTCGGATAAAGTAAGCCAAGCAGCATCTTCAGGGTGGTTGTCTTGCCTGAGCCGTTTGGGCCTAAAAGACCGAAAACCTCATTGTATCGAACCTTCAATTTCAGGTCATCAACGGCGCGAACCCTGTCCCTGCCCCATAAATCAGAAAAAATCTTGGTCAAAGAAAATGTCTCAACCGCATATTCCATAGTTTAGAATCCTGTATCTTGGTCACCCACCTTAAATTCCTGATACTCTGATATCTTTATTCGTGGTCGAGTTCCTCGCCGTAGCGTACAAGCCGAGCGCTGTTAAAGACAACTATCAGCGAGCCGGCAAAATGCAGAACCGCAGCGTAAACTGCTGGCAGCCACGCCGCTGCGGCTGCTGCAACTCCAAGAATGATAAACATAACTCCGAAACCGAGGTTCTGATTGATAACTCCTCTGGTCTTTCGCGAAAGCCGAACGAGGAAAGGCACGCGCTTCAGGTCATTGCTCATCAGTGCAATCGAGGCGGAATTTATTGCTACATCGCTACCGGCAGCTCCCATCGCAATACCAAGGTCACCTGCCGCCAGCGCCGGTGCATCATTTATGCCGTCTCCGATGACCACAACGGTATGACCATCCTTTTTAATTTGCTCAACAATGGAGAGTTTGTCTTGTGGCAGGCAATGTGCCTTAAAATCAGTACAGCCCAGTTCCGCGGCGACACGATTGGCAACTTCATCTCTGTCGCCGGTGAGCATAGTTACTCTCTTTATACCGAGATCAAATAACTCCTTTACTGCATGCTGAGCTTCAGGTCTTGTTTTGTCCTGCAGACCAATCCAGCCGATGCACTTTGAATCCTTCGCTACATAGAGGGTACTAAAGCCCTGCTCCTCGTGCATGCTTGGGTCGGGGACATTGCTTATATCTGTGTTGTTTTCCTTGAGGAAAGTATCTCTTCCCACTAAAATTTTTGCTGAATCGACTAATGCAGTTACACCCTTGCCGGGGATTTCCTGAAAATTGTCTATCTCTGACAAAGACAGTTTTGCCTCTTTGGCTACCTCCTGCAGCGCCCTTGCAGCAGGGTGTTTGCTCATTTGCTCGGCTGAGGCGGCCGCAGTTAGTAGCTCAGCCGGTTCAACACCTTCTGCAGGTGTCAGCTTGGTGACATACAATCGGCCGGTTGTAACAGTCCCTGTTTTGTCGAATACCAGCGCTGTCATCTTGCCCGCAACTTCGAGGTCGGCAACGTTCTTTATCAGGATACCAAGCCGTGCAGAAGCTGAAATTGCAGCCACCATTGCCGTTGGAGTCGCCAGTATCAAAGCGCAGGGGCAGGAGATGACAAGTATTGTAATCGCCCTGTTAATATCGTCGGTGAAGAACAAAACTATGCCTGCAATCATCAAAATCGTCGGCGTATACCATTTAACATAACGGTCGATTATTCGCATAATCGGTATCTTTGTCTGCTCTGCCTGTATAATCAGTGATTGCACTTTGCCGAGAGTGGTATCTTTGCCTGCTTTTGTTACGGTGATATCCAGCACACCAGTAAGGTTATTTGTGCCGGCGAAGACCTGCATGCCGGGAACTTTATCAACGGGTAAGGATTCACCTGTTATTGTTGCCTCATTGATGGAGCTAAGCCCTTTGATAACCTCGCCGTCTGCCGGTATGTTGTCGCCGGGTCGGACACGTATACAATCACCCCGTTTTAAACTGCTTACGTTTACTTCCTTTTCACTACCATCGCTGTTGATAAGATTTGCCTTTGTAGGTGTCAGCTTTATCAGGGACTCGATTGAGACGCGGGCACCGAGAGCGGTGCGGGTTTCGACAAGCTCGCTTAAGAGCATAAAAAATGCAACGATACCAGCAGTGACATATTCCCCTGTCGCAAAGGCGGCCAATATTGCCAACGTTACCAGCTCGTCCATATGCATCTCTTTTTTGATAAGGCTCTTTATCGCATGCAGAACGATGGGAGCGCCCAGCAGTATCGCGCCAACCATTGCTAATAACTCGGATTGAAAGCTGCCGATGCCATAGAGATACTTTGAGCGAGCTATGCCGCTGCTTATCAGCAGCATTCCGCCTGCCAATGTCCCCAATAGAGCGATACTTACGCGAATCTGCTTGCTGTAGGTATGTTCAGCAGCGATATCCTGCTTAAAATGTAAATGTTCATGAGCCATAGTTTCGTATTTATTTATTCGTAATTGTTCATTTCTATTTATGGGTTTTTGGTTTTATGGTTGGGTCTCTGTTTAGCTGTATCCAGATTTCATTGCCTTTGGTGCCTTCGGTCGGCTGTATTATTATTTTTTCGTCCACATTGTTAAGAACCTCTTCAATGGCGTCCTGGTAGATTTTTTGCAGGACGAGTTTCGGACGTTTACGGTATTCCGGCAGTATCTGCTGCAGGTATTCAGCATTGGCTCTGGCGGTTTCCACGACCGTTGTTCGATAGGCGCGTGCCTCGGCGATTTTCTCCTGGCCAGCACCGGCCAATTGGTTCCAGAACTGTTCTTTCTTTTCCGGACTTATATTTTCGTTCTCAATAGCCCCAAGAAGTTCCTCAGCGACCGGGCCGGCAGCTTCGTTTAAAGTTTGTGTGGCGTACGTTCTGGCTTCATCGATGGTTTTTTGACTGTCCTGACTTGCACTGATAAGTGCCTCGAACGCCGCATTAACCTGCCGAGGCCATGTTATATCCGTCAATTGCACCGATTCAACTGTTATACCGCTTTCTATCTTGTCGAGCTTTTCCTGCAGCAGTTTTTTGACGTGTTCGGTTACATGACCAACTTTTTCAAACATTGCCTCGTCGATGGTATAGTTGACCATTGCCGTTACAACCGCATCGGCAAACAGATTTTTCAGAAGCGGCGTTATGCTTTCTTTCATAATATCGAGGTATATCTGGCCGGATTTTATATCTTCGACGTGAACGTTTTTGAAAAAGCGTTCGGGGTTCTTAAGCTCAGGGTCTTTGACCTGATAGGTAAGCTGCCATTTACAGTGAAGAATGTTGTAATCGCTGCCGGCAGAATCTCCGATGGTTTCAGTTTGTTTTTCGCTTCGGGTAATACAGTAACCATCGCGTTTGGGGTTTAAAGTTCGTTCAATGCGTTCTTTGGCTTGCGGCCTTTCCTCGTACCAGAACGAGTTGATGGCCAGGTTAACCTTTTTTTCTACGGGTATTTTGACGACTTCATCTATTGGATACGGAAATACCCAGTGCAACCAGGGTAATGGACCGACCAAACCAGGCCCTAGAACCCTTTCCTCGCGTTCGCCCCGAATCTTGCCGAATCGAAGAACAAGAGCTTGCTCATCAGGGCCAATCGTTCTAAAACCTGAGGCGAAGAAAAGAATTACCAGCACTATCATTATTACCTTCAGGATGATAAAGCTCAGCCGAAGTGCTTCCGACAGTGATTTGCCGGCTGCATCAAGTTCTGTACCGCCAGGTTTCTCTGGTGGTCGAAATTGGAAATCCTTGTTATCTTTTCTATTCTGTTCTGTCATAACATCAGCGTTTAAATTTATTTTCCCGGTTTGTTCGGTTTAAGGTCGGGCATCTCTTCAAGCAGCTTGAAAGGCGCTGTCTTGGCGCTGAAAACAACAGTTGCTCTTTCCTCTAATATTTTTTTAAGGGCCTCGATGTCCCGCAGAAACATTGCAAGTTCCGGGTCTGCTTCGAGTAATTTATAGTATTTTGCGGCTTCTGCGTCGCCTTTGCCCCGTATTGTTTTTGCCCTTGCTTCAGCGGCCGCGAGCAGTTCCGTCTTTTTGGAATCTGCGTCGGTTTGTATCTTTATTGCTTCAGCCAGTCCCTGCGCGATGGTGGCTTCGGTCTTACGGTTTCTTGCTGCTCGCATTCGCTCGAATACTTTTTCGGTAACATCCTTACTGATTTTAAGCTGCTTAATACCAAGAGTACTTATTTCAATGCCGTAATCGTTCTTGATAGGTTGTTTAAGGTCGGCGAGCATTTCATCTTCAATTCGGTTAAAGTTTATTTTTGTTGGGTCACTGTTTACGAACTCACTGAAGAAGTGTTGGCCGATTATCTTGTTTTGAGTATCACTAACCCGGCTGCGCAATTTACTTTCAGCTTCCTTGAAGGTTTTGACGGCATTAAAGAATTTCAGCGGCTCAGCGATATTCCAGACGACATAGGTATTTACGATAATCGGCACAGCTCCCTTGGTTGTTGTCTCTCCTATCTCCACTTCCAGCACTCTCATTCGCGAATCGAATTTATGGATTTGCTCGATTGGGAAGGGCCATCTGCAATACCACCCCGGCTCGATAATTTCACGAGTAGGGCGGCCAAAGGTTGTTACAAGGGCCGATTCCGTTTCTCTGACCTGGAATAAGATAAGAAGCATGGCCAGAATTGCGATTAATAATATAATAAGGATTGCAACTGTTATATTTTTCATTTTGTGCTTGTCTCCTCAAATCCGCCAATATCGTACAGACTTGGCGTGAGTTTTTCTTTTGCGTCGAATATGAAAATCTGCGTATCGTTGGGGTCGGCAACTACGACGTATTTACGTATATTTTTAAGGGCCTCTTCAAAAGCAGCTAATTTTTGCTCGCTTTTATAAATTTGCTCTGCTGCTCTGTACGCCTTAAGCTGGCTGTCGAACCGTTCGCCCGTTGCGCGGGCGAGCGTTGCTTTCTCAAAGGCATAGCTTTGGGCCTCTCGCAGTGTGCTGAATATTTCTCCCTTTGCTTCTGCGAGCCTTTTATCAATCGCTGCTCCGAGTTTTTCGATTTGTTCCGGGTTGTTTTGTTCTTTGGCCTTTTGGTATTTAGCTGCCACTTCATAAAGTTTGTCGGCCTCTTCTACCGAACCTGCCAGCATGCTTAAAGTTCTATTGCGTTCTCCAAGGGACTGGAGCACAATTGCCTGTTTTTCCTGCACGGCCCCGATGACCTTTTGGTAATCCGTAGCAACCTCGATAGGCGGATGAATGCCCTGCAGGCCTAAAAATACTATTTCAACTCCCAGTCCTTCCTCATCAGCGGCCTGTTGAATCCTGCTGGTCAAAATCTGCTTGGCTCGGGCACGACCGGCTCCGAGCAGGCTGCTTTCAAGAGCAGCTTCGTCATCAACCTCAATTTTTGCACTGGCTGCGAATTTTGTAAGTTCGCGATAACAGATAGATTCCAGTACTTTTTCCGGCTCGTTATGTTTGTAGATAAAAGAGTATAAGTTCTTGATTTTGTATTGAACGGGCACGGCGGCAACGACGAGACTTACCGGCACAGCTCCGGTGCCCGAAGCCGCACCGATTTCTTCACTGGCTACGAGCAAATGATATTCTTCCTTATAATGCGCCTCACCCCACAATAGCGATGGCTCACGTATCACCTCGCCGGTCTTGGGGTTAGTTCTGGGGACATACCCAACACTGATTTCCAGAACCTTTTTCGTAGGATACTTATAGGCAATATCAATTGGCCACGGCCATTTGAAAGTAAGTCCCGGCTCAGCTTTGTTTACCTGACCGGATTTATTCAGAGGATTGCCGAAGTGCTCTATTATCGCCTCTTCATTAGGTTCTACCACAACGATACAGCTCAATAGGTACAGCGTAACAGCAGAGAATAAAACCAAAGGTGCTACCGCTTTTTCGAACAGCTTATAAAACCAGGTTTGAGAGACCTTAAAGCCGAATTGATAATCGATTGTCTCTGCAGCGCTGCGTAATATGCCACCCGGCTCATTTATAATCCCTAACAACCTGCTGTCGAAAGCGCTTCTGGCGTATTGGCCTTTTAGGCGAGGCCGATATATGTCCAGCACGATATTTACCGCTGTTTCTGTGCCAAGGACAACAAGCAATATAGGGATGACCCAGGCGATTACATTTACCACGCCAAACCAGTTGAAGTGCGCCAGCGCCAGACCTATTGCCAGAAAAAAGCACAAAATAGCAACGCTAAGCAGGCTGCTGCCGCCGGCTCTTAGCGGTCGCCATTGCGGCTGAGCAGACATACCAGTAGCGTAGCGGGAAATCAAAAAGCTAACAAAAGCTATCGCCGTCATACAAATTGCGCAGAGCAATGGCTGCTTCGGCTCGGTATCGATGTTGGCAGAGATGACTTTTAACAAATATATCCCGATACCTATTTGGTAAGCGGCGATTAGAGTTGAGAATATAGGAATGAACCATTTTTCGAGTATTTCCAGGCGGTGTTGAGCTACAGCAAGTAAGTTGGCTCGCTCATCTTTGGCCTGAAAGATGGTAGGGCCCTGCTCATCTTTGGTCAATTGGCTTATGTCGAGCTTTTCCTGCTCGGCCAGGCTGCGCGTATGGAACTGAATAGCGAGGACGAACCAGATAAAAGCTGCTGGAAGGAGCAGCCAGCTAACCGCAGATACAGCAAAGAAATCACTCCATCGGCCGATAAGAAAACAGATGCCGAAGAATACCACGCTTAAAACCAGAGATGCCCACGCTACATTTTTAGGACGCTTGGATGATACTGCCATTTTCTATCTCAGTCTGTTTTTGAACAAAAAACCTCGAATATAGTATTCAATTATATATTCAAGCTCTTTACAAGTCGTCAGTTGTGCAATATAACAATAAGTGCCGGTTTAGTATAGAGCTAATTGGGAAAATTAACTTTCTAATGTCGAGCCGATGTCGCAATAAGGATTCGAGCCCTGGTCGCCGCAAAAGCGGCTGATATGTAATGGATAAATTATTTACAATAGCAAAAAATACTTTCATAGAGACTCTAAGGCAACCTATCTATTCCGTAATCATTATTGTCGCTTTGTTTTTATTCTTTCTGAGTCCATCGCTGGCAATGTACACGATGAGCGATGACAATAAGCTCTTGCGAGAGTTAGGATTATCTACGCTGTTTTTGACCAGCTTGTTCATAGCAATATTTTCCGCTTCTGGGGCTGTGGCCGAGGAAATTGAAAATAAGACCATAACTACAGTCCTGACTAAACCGGTACAACGTCCTATATTCATTATTGCGAAGTTTTTAGGCGTGGCTGCCGCGGTGGCTCTGGCGCATTATATCTGTACCATTGCCCTGCTCATGGCGATTAGGCACGGCGTTCTTGAATCAGTAAATGACACACACGATTGGACGGTCATAGCCGCAGCGGCGGTTGTAATTATAGCTTCATTTTTGCTAAGTGCTTTTTTCAACTATGCTTATGACTGGAAATTTTCATCGACAGCCATCGTGTTGGCAGCCATATTTGCTACGTTTGGGATAATATTTTTAGCTTTTATTGACCGAAAATGGCAGTTTAACCCAGCCAATAACGGCATAAACGCCCTGGATGTTTATGGCTCGGTTTTGCTGTTGTTGGCTGCAATGATAATTGTGGCTTTGGCAGTGGCGCTTTCATCCAGGTTTAATATAGTGGTAACGCTTTCGGCCTGTATTGGGATTTTTTTGTTGGGTCTTATCAGCGATTACACTTTTGGCAGATTTGCAGAGACGAAATTGTGGGCCAAAATAGGAAGGTTTTTAGTGCCGAACTTGCAGGTTTTCTGGATAAGTGATGCTATTTACGAGGGTAGTGACGTCCCTATAAAGTATATATTGATAACCGCTATTTATGCCTTGTGCTATACGATAGGCATCCTCGCTTTAGCTGTTGCCCTCTTCCAACGCCGACAGGTAGGATGATTTACGCGATACACATCACGCGTCACGCAGTACGGTCTTTATTACTGCTGTTTCATCGCAGTTTTCCTGTTTTGGGCATCGGGCACAATCGCTCCAGACCTTCATTGGCAGCTTATCTTTTTCGATTCTCTCAAACCCGAGTTTTTCAAAATAGCTGGGGTCCATTGTAAGGGCAAAGACCTTTGGGATACCAAGTTTAGACGCCTGTTCGACCGCAGCCGCTATAAGTGATTTACCAACCCCTTGGTTTTTATGTGTTTCATCGACAGCAAGTGACTTTATTTCTGCTAAATCTGACCAGACAACCTCTAATGCGCAGCAGCCGACTATATTGCCGTCAAGCTCAGCCACAGTAAAACTCTGTAGGTTTTTATAGATATCATCCATTGGGCGAAACAGCATCTTGTCCTGCTCTGCATAGTCGTTTACCAGAGAGTATATGGCCTCGACATCCGATATTTTCGCACTGCGAATATTCATAGCCGAAAGTATAGCTGTTGAGACAATGGGACACAAGAAAAAACAGTTGTTTAGCGGTCGCCGGCACGGCGACCCTCTTGATAGCTGTCGGCACGACGACCTTCTCTTCTTTTTTTTCACAATTTTCCGAATAACCTTGTAATAATGAAAACAATCTTGATACCATGTCGCCGAAAGTAGCCGTTCCGGCTACTGCTAAACAGTAGGGAAATTGATAATGATTATTGCTCATCACGCTATATTCACAACATATGGTACATGGTTACCCAACGACCCTCGTGGCTCATATTCTAAAGAAATTTATAGTAACCAGTTGCGGCTGTTAGGCAGGATTAAATATGGCCGACAAAATCCGATGCCATCCAAAGAACAGTTGATAAAATTCTGGGCAACTGCAGCACCGCGCATTAGCAGACCCCCAATTTTCTTTGATGACCGAAATCGTTCAATTGTTGCTGATGCTTTCAGCGAAGTTGTTCAACGATTGAGTATGAAAATTGCCGCTTGCGCAATAATGAATGACCATGTACACGTACTCGTTTTTCGCTCGAAGTACAGAATTGAGTATCTCGTTAATCAATTCAAAGGTGCTGCAACGAAAGCTTTAAGACTGAAACAAACACCCTGGTCTCGTGGCTGTTGGAAAGTATTCATTGCCGACACCGATGCGCTTCTGGCTGCCGTTAAGTACATTCAGGCCAATCCCGCCTGTGCTGGCCTTAAACCCCAATCTTGGGATTTTATTTCCCCATTACCCGTTTAGCCGTGGCCGTTCCGGCCACGCAATATCCCTTGTTTAGCGGTCGTCGGAACGACGACCTTCTCGATATTCACCACCCCGGCCACGCAATATCTTCATTGGCGACAAAAGGCCGCAGGGCAGCCCCCCGGCCCTTTTCAATCTATCATTCCTGCGAAGGCAGGAACCCATATTTAGCCCGCCGCCTGTCCGCCGTTCTTTTGGCGGATTTCACGGCGGGTTTTATCGTTTAGCCGTCGCCGGACTTGTCGCGACGAAGTCCCGACTTAATCGGGACGAAGGCGGAACGGCGACGTAATACACGTTACCCGTTTAGCCATCGCTGGAACGGCCACGTTCCATTGTCATTGCGAGGAGCGACTTGTCCTCCGTAGCTTCAGCGAAGGATGGAAGGCGGTTAACTTGTATCGGTAATGGAAATTCTGGAGAGAAGCCGAAGCTTTGCTTTATCCTGAGGTTAGAAACTTGATAGTAATGCCTTTGTAGGCAGGATACTGACAGATGTTTGACTTAATTTTTTCCGGAACCTCCATATCGGTGGTTACGGTACAAGTGTTGTTCAGGAAGTCTATGTTGATCCGTTGAAGGGTAATTCTCGCCTTTTTTAACTCCGATATAATATATACGCCAACAAGCTTATAGGGGTTTGGTTGTGGAAAATCTGGAATAGATTCTTCTGTCATGTTTCACTTCTCCTTCTTTGAAAAGCCATGTAGGATATACTGTACATATTCTTTCACTCAAAATTCAAAACCCACCGTTGTTTTTATTTTCCAGCCATATTTCCTTCTTCTAACTCCTATCTCCTGACCCTTTTCCTTCTCAACATCACCACACCGAGGCCGAGCAGATAATTTACAGCATTTTCCGTCTGTGGAAAGGGGCAATAGAAAATTGAATATGTTTGTTCAGATTGTTCTAATCTATTAACTCCAGTTCCGGAGCTTCGTAAGAAGGATCCTCATATTCACTTTTACACTGATGACAAAACAAAATTCCATCGCTTCGTCTTTCTAAGGTTAATAATCGACTTTCAACTTCGCGACAGCGTTGGCAATATGGGCCTTTGCGGTCGTTTTTGGTTAGAATCCAATAGGAAGGGGCTTCGTGTGTAAGTCTACCATCATAGCGGATTTTAAGAATAATCTCGCGAATAATGCTTTCAATTATCTTATATATAGATAAAATAATGTTGTTGTTTTGACTTTTCATTTTATGCGCTTAGCCTGTTGGGACAGGCTAAGCCTATTTTTTCTTCTTATCTAATTCTCAGTTCGTACTTTTGGATTTTTTCATTTTCAATTCTTCCCTTTAAGCCCAATAAAAAAGGGCTCTGCTACGCTAATTAAGAAAATCCGCCGACTTGTGTGCTCAATAGCATAAAACAGAGCAAAAGTCAAGATAATTCGTGGCTATTTTTAAATTTTGATATGTAATTTTGCTCTTTGCTATTTGATTTTTGAATTATCCATATAGCGACAAACTACGAACAATGAACGACGAACTAATCACCAATTCTCTAATCCTCTAATTCACTATTCTTTAAAAAATCCCTTGCCCTATATATCTTAAATATTGTATAAATGCTGTTTCTGAAGCTGTTAAATAAAACCTGAAATAATCTAATGGAGGCCGAAAAGTGGCTAATACAGGTGATATTCGTAATATTGTTCTTTTAGGGCACGCTTCGAGCGGCAAAACCTCGCTCGCAGAGGCAATCTTGCACAAAACCGGCGCTACCAACCGTCTCGGCAGCGTTGACGACAAAACCAGCATCTGCGACTATTTCGATGAGGAGAAGGAGCACCAGCATTCGATTCAGTCTTCTGTAATCCACGTCGAGCACGCCGGCAAGCTGCTCAACATCATCGATACCCCCGGCTCGCCTGATTTTGTTGGCCCTGCCATAAAGGCAATTCCTGCTGCTGAAACAGCCGCAGTGGTTATCAGTGCCGCCGCCGGCATTGAGACCAATACTCTAAAGTTATTCGAACTGGCCAAAAACGCTCTGGTTTTGCCGGTCATCGTCATAAACAAAGTCGACGCCGAAAATGCCGACCTTCCCGCACTTATTAAGGCCGTTCAGGAGACCTTCGGCTCGCAATGCCGCTGTGCTAATCTGCCTTCTGCGGACAAATCATCTGTCATCGACTGCATCGAGAATGATTCCGGCGATTCAGCTGTAATGGATGTCGCCGCCGCCCATACCGAGTTGGTTGAAAGTGTTATCGAGGCCGATGATGCGCTTATGGAGAGCTATCTCGGCGGCGAGCAGATTGGTACTGAGAAGATTGCTGCGGTATTTGTTAAGGCCCTGAAATCCGGCACGTTGGTCCCCATAGTTTTCACCAATGCCCGCAAAGAGGTCGGAATTACCGAGCTGCTCGATATTATTGCAAAGTACACTCCCTCGCCTTCCCAGGCAGAGCCGACCATTCTTAAAGATGGCGATAAGCAGACGCAATTAAAAGCCGACCCTGCAGGCCCGTTAGCCGGATTGGTATTTCGTGTTGCGTTCGACCCGCGCTCGAATATGAAATACTCGACCATACGCATTTTCAGCGGCCGAATGACTTCGGACACTAATTTGCTTCGTAACGATGAGAAGAAATCTATTCGGCCGGGCCACGTCTTAAAATCCCAGGGTGGCGAAACCAGCCAGGTCGATGCCGGTATAGCCGGTGATATCATAACGTTATCTAAGGTCGAAGAGCTGCAAACTGGAGACTTAATACACGATGGCAATACCGCCGGCGTCTTTGAACAACTGCCGGTACCGGAGCCGATGTACTCTCTGGCACTTGAACCCGCATCAAGAGGTGATGAACAGAAAATAGGCTCTGCGTTGGATAAATTGTGCGAGGAGGACCCGTGCTTTCAGATAAAACGCGACCTGCAGACAAAGGAACTGGTTGCCAGCGGGCTTGGCGATTTGCATCTGCGGATAACGCTGGAGAAGATGCAGAACCGCTCCAAGCTGTCGGTAAACACAAAAGAGCCGAAGATTCCATACCGCGAGACGATTACTGCAAAAGCTGAAGGCCATTACCGCCACAAAAAGCAGACCGGAGGTGCAGGCCAATTCGGCGAAGTCTATCTCCGCGTAGAACCTGCCGAGCGAAATTCCGACCCGCCGCTGGACTTTAGCTGGGACATCTTCGGCGGCTCCATCCCCGGCCAGTACGAACCCGCCGTCCATAAGGGCATCAACGAGGTAATGCAGAACGGCATAGTCGCCGGCTTCCCCCTCCAGGATGTACGCGTTTCAATTTACGATGGCAAGCACCACCCCGTTGATTCGAAGGAAGTTGCCTTTCGAGCGGCGGGCAAGGGTGCGTTTGTCGACGCCCTTGAAAAGGCAAATGCGGTCCTGCTTGAGCCGATAGTCAATATCGAAGTTACAGCCCCGGCTGAGAATGTCGGCGATGTCGCCGGCGACCTCGCTTCAAAGCGCGGTAGAGTGCAGGGCCAGGATATGCTGGCTGGCAATTTTATCGTTATTAAAGCGCAGGTGCCCCTGTCCGAAGTTACGCAGTATAACAGCCAGCTAAAAAGCGTTACCGGCGGACGCGGTAGCTACGCAATGTCGCTCAGCCACTACGAAGTCGTTCCTCCAAACATCCAGCAGCAGGTTGTCGCTCAGTACGCGAAGAAGAAAGAGGCGGACTAAATTCGTCGCTCGTGACCTGTCGCTCGTCGCTCGATGAGAGGATGCGCTACAGACGCAAGACCAAAGGCACATCTCGAATCTCGTTGAGGGAATTTGCAATGAAAGGCAAAAGAACAAACCTGAAAGATTCGAGACGGCTGAGCCGCAGGGGGTTCCTGAAAGGTTCGGCGATGGCTGCCGGCGCGGCTTTGGCCTGGCCGACAATCGTACCATCATCAGTGTTTGGGGCGGATGCACCGAGTAACCGGATTACAATAGGTGCCATTGGTCTTGGAGAAATAGGAAAGTTCAACGTGCAGGAATTCCAGGGGAAATCCGGCTCGCAGGTGCTTGCTTTTTGTGATGTTGACGCCGGCCATCTGGAAGAAATCAGGCAGTTAGCAGGCCTGGATAAAAAAGCGTGCTATAAAGACTTCCGCGAGCTTTTACAGCGGGATGATATCGACGCTATTGTAAACTCAACGCCCGACCACTGGCATGTGCCGATTTCGATTGCAGCGGTCCGGGCGGGCAAGGATGTGTATTGTGAAAAGCCGCTTACACTAACGATAGCCGAAGGCCGTGCGCTTGTGGATGAGGTGAAGCGATACGGGGCGATACTGCAGACCGGCTCTCAGCAAAGGTCATCTGATAATTTTCGCTTTGCCTGCGAGCTGGTTCGCAACGGCAGGATAGGCAGGGTGCATACGGTGCTCGTGATGATTCCCAGCAATAGCAGGGGATGCGAGCCGACATGGACGCCTGAGCCGGTCCCGGATGGTTTCGATTATGACCTCTGGCTCGGCCCTGCTCCGTGGGCGCCGTACCATCATCAGCGGTGCCATTATCAATTCAAATTTATATTTGATTATGGCGGCGGGCAGTTAACCAACTGGGGGGCGCATCATATCGATATTGCCCAGTGGGGTCTTGGGACGGATGATACCGGGCCGGTCGAGATAGAAGGAGAGGGGATATTTCCGGAGACGGGGCTTTTTACAACGGCGAGAAAGGTAAAATTCGAGGCCAAATATGCCAACGGTGTCAAATTAGTATGCAGGACCGGCGGCTCAAATACCAGGTTTGTCGGCTCGAATGGCTGGGTGGATGTCAGCAGGGAGGGTATGAGGTGCAGGCCGGAGTCGCTGAAACAGCAGACTATCAAACCCGATGAGATTCACCTCTACAACAGCCGTGACCACGTGCAGAACTTTCTGGACTGCGTTAAGAGCCGAAAGGAGCCGATTGCTCCGGCTGAGGTCGGCCACCGCACGGCTACTATCTGTCATCTGGGTAATATTGCAATGCTGCTCGGGCGCAAGCTGAAATGGGACCCGGCTAAGGAAAGCTTTATCGGTGACGATGTTGCCAATCGAATGCTTAGCCGTTCGAGACGGGCACCCTGGCGATTGTGAGCTTCGTCGCTTCCGCCTTCGTTATGGGCTTGGCCATGCCTTACGGCAAAACTACGGCGGACAAGCGTCTCCCGTCGCTCGTTAATGCGTAGATGCGTTTATGCGATAATGTGTTCGCTCATATACTCATATACTCATTTGCTCATTCACTCATCTACGGTTAGAGAATTTCTATTTGATTTCTACAAAGTTTGACGATTAATATTAGATGGTTTAACTATATTCTGAAAGGATAGAAAGATGTGTAATACATGCGGCTACAGGGCAAAAGCAAAGCAAAAAAACCACAAAGAAAAAGGCAAAAAAGAGATAAACAATTCCTTTGCCACGAAGGCACAAAGAAATTAGGCACAGATCCGCCGTCGTTAATTCAGCCTTCGTAGCCATAGGCAACTATGGCGAAGTAGGCAACTATGGCGAGACAAGTACCTATTACCTATGGCACAGGTTGCACAGAATTCACCGGAATGGTTTGCGATTTAACCGCCCAGTGCCCTTCATCTGTGACAGATAACGCTTCATCCGTCGCATATCACGCTTCATCTTTCGCAGATAACACTTCACCTGCCATATATCACGCTTCATCTGCCTCAGGTCACGCTTACTTTGCCACGGAGGAGGCTTACTTTGTCACAGGTCACGCTTACTTTGCCACGATGTAAGCGTACAAAATCATATTGTAAACGTGCAATACTTGGTTTTTGAGCCAAAAAAGCACTTTTGACACAAATGAACACGGTTTTTTTAGCCGCTGAAGACAATTTTATGTCACTTTTTCAACAGCCCCACTGCCCCTAGTTGTTAAGCTATGTTACTCGTAGCAATCGCCCATCCAATAGGTTGCGAAAATACCTAAATCATAAATATCGACAGTACCACTCTTGTCAAGGTCTCCGGGAAGGTTCGGTTCGGTTAGCAGCCAGTCAGCCGCGAGGGTTGAAAAATCAACTAAGCTAACAGGATTTAGGCCATCGAGATTTGGGCAGTCCGCGTCACAGGCATTACCAATTCCATCGTCATCTGAATCTGTCTGGGAGGGGTTATAAACAGTTGGACAATTGTCGCATGCATTACCGATTCCATCACCAGCGGTATAGCCATGCCCTTCCAGACCATTTTGATGATGTCGCCGGATTTCTTCTGGTGTCAAGACCTTGTTATAAATAGCCACTTCGTCGATGGTACCATTCCACAACCAGATAGTGTCATAATACAACTCAGCTCCGATATAGACTGGTTCCTCAGTTGCAGTATTTATAGATGGATTGGTTGACTCATTAGATAGCTGGCCATTTACGTACAATTTCATATAATCACCATTTTTGAATACTCCCACAACGTGATACCATTCACCGAGTGAACAAAGCTCTGATTCACCTGTAGAATACCAATTAGAACCATCATGTGTATCAAAACTAAATGTCTGACTATCCAAAAAACGTAACCCATACCTATATTTTCCATAGAGAAAATTGCCTTGTCTGACAATATTTTGAGTCTCACCTGTAGAACCAATAGATCTCACCCATGCTTCAACGGCAAGTTCAGCTGTTATATCTAAAGAAGCATCAGGGTTAATGTAAACATAATCATTCTTACCATCAAAGTTTAAAGCACTATTTATTTTTCCAGTTTCCTGAGTTGCACCATAAATAGTTCCGTGGTTCTCATCGGCTGAATCTAATGCTGTTGTTCCATTTGCCTCATCAAATTTCCAGTAAGAAACAAAATCTTCGATAGTGGTACCATCTGTATCATTCTGGTCTGGATTATAGACATAAGGACAATTATCCATATCATCAGGAATTCCATCGCCGTCAGAATCAGTAGTGGATGAGAAGACAGCATGTAAGGTATGGTTAGAGTCAATTGGTACACTTATTGGATTGAAATAGTTCCATGAGCTGTCAAGTTCCCAATGGTAAAACACGTAATTAGCGTTTGGAAACGCTGTAACTTCAACGCAAGAGCCAACTGTATAATTGTAGCTTCCAGGAGCCGGCGCTGTTGTTCCACCAGAAGTCACGGTTATTGTTAGGCCATATGATGCAGGAGGTTCAAGTTTTACTAGCCAAACATCATTTTGTCCTGCTCCAATAGAAGTTGTTCCGCCAACCATAATGTATCCTCCATCACTAGTTTGCTGAACAGCATTCACTCCCTCTCCGTAGCCTGCACCGCCTGCGCCGTATGTCTGGTTCCACAGTACTTCTCCAGAATTGTCTGTCTGAACGGCCCAAGCATCACTATAACCATATCCTGGCCAAAAAAGTCCGGCAAACACATAGCCTCCATCGTTGGTCTGTATAACGCAATTAGCGACGTCGGCACCACCTGTTGCATACGCTTTGTTCCATTGTGTATTTCCATAACTATCAGTCTTAATTAACCAAGCATCCTGGTGATCAGCACCGGTCTGTCTACATGTTCCAGCAAGAATATATCCTCCATCCTGCGTCTGGACAATAGAGTAACCATGATCCTCCCACCAGCCTCCAGGCCACGCATACGTTTTGTCCCACATCACATCTCCGTTTAAATCAACCTTAACCAACCAAAAATCGTCCCCAGTTGTTTCCATTCCAAATCCAGCAGTTCCCAAAACTGCGTATTGACCATCGCTTGTCTGTATAACAGACTTTGCCACTGCCGTACGGTTATCGGGCCCACCCGACGTTCTGATCCACTCTTGTTCTCCGAAAGCATCAGTCTTAATCAGCCGGAATTGATAGCCATACTGTGTATCAGAATAGTACTGGCCAGCTAGGACATATTCGCCATCATTTGTCTGGATAATTGAATTTGCCCACTCGTTACTTTCTTGACCGTATGTTTTGCTCCACCCCATGTTTCCATTTGCATCAGTCTTAACGAGCCAAAAATCAGCACCACCGGCGCCAAAAGAGCGAGTCCCACCAGCTAATGCGTATCCACCGTCGCTGGTTTGAACCATCGAATAGAAGAAGTCATCATAGATTCCGCCAAAGACCTTGTCCCACTCTTTGTCTCCATTTGCATCAGTCTTAATCAACCAGGCATCTGTGTCATATGAATCACCCCAGTTTTGTTTGTATCCGGCAATTATGTACCCGCCGTCGCTGGTCTGCAAAACAGCACATCCTACATCGTCCAGGTAGTCTCCGTATGCTTTGTGCCATTCTATGGCAGGTGGTTCTACGGATACTGCTTGTTCAAGATTAAACGCTAATACTAAGGCTGTTATCAACACAAGACTGATTTTTTTTATTTTACACCTCCTGAGCATTTCAACTCATCTTTATCAATCATTATTTGATTTGACATTTCCCATATTAATCCGCCTCTGGCGGATTAAACGCATAGCTACGGAACCAAGCCTTTCGATTCCATAATAATATCAAAATCTTCTTGGAATTACAAGCATTTGAAGTCTTTTTTGGGAATGATACCTTTGTTCCGTTAAATTCCAGCTTCAATTATTTGTCAAAAGTGATTTCCAGAGCATCCTTCCTTTCTTCTGTGCCCAACAATGATTATACAGTTTTATACGCCTTTTATCCGCCTTTTATCCGCCTCAGGCGGACTGGCGGGCTGGCGTACTGTATGAAACGGGAAAGATTGTCCCCGCATGCCTTTGGCGGGGAACAGACTGCTTTCTGCTTACCCTTTCGGCCTGAATTCATTATCTTTTAATAATTCCTCAAACATCTCTTTTCCTATATTACCACACTTTTGGCTGGATTGGCAAGGGGAAAGGACAGATGGACGCCCCCAGCCGCGAGCGGCAGGGCTAAACGGTTTTGAGATATAAGTCCTTATTTCTGCTATGTTTGTAAAAAAATCTGCCATAAGCATCGGGGGGATATAAACTTACAGAATATTTTCAATCAAATACGCAGGTAGTTGCGCGCAAAATTCGAAAAAAGTGAAAATTTTTTATTCCTTTTTACATAAGCACTTACGCAAAATCTCCCCTTAAAAAATCGGCCAAATTTCAATCAAACGTGCAGGTTCGGCCAATATTGAGGGGCGACGTCAGCCCCCGTATTGCGTGAAGCGTGAAGCGTATCGCGTAGAGTTGATGAGACTACAGACAGGGCAGGCTGCCGGAGGCCACAATGAGGGGCATACAGGGAGTTTTAAGTTCAAAGTGTAAAGTGTAAAGTTGTGGTATCGCTGCGCGATGACATTTTTAAATCCGAACCGCAGGCAGGCTGCGCTCGGGACAAGCGGAGGTTGGGTAATCAAGGTTACTGTTGAGATTCCGGACTGGGTTGAACGGCTGTTCGTTTGGGTGGTGCTATTGTGTCGTCGTCTGCGCTACGGCTATGCTTTTCGGCGAATACCGCTGACGCAGGGCAAATTCGCAATTGTTGACCCGGATGATTACTATCGGCTTAGAAAATACGGATGGTACGCTATGAAACAAGGCCGGAGCTTTTATGCCTGCAGATGCGTAACTATAGGTAAGGGCAGGCAAAGGAATATACCAATGCATCGAGCGATAATGAAGGTGCCGGATGGGATGTTTTGCGACCATATAAATCATAATGGTTTGGATAATCGTAAGGTAAATTTAAGGGCTGCAACGTGTGCTCAAAACAGCTGGAATAAGCGAAAGCAACAGGGCAAATATAGTTCGAGATATAAAGGGGTGAGCCGTTCACGTGTAGATAAGAAGTGGATGTCAAGGATAGAGGTTAATGGCAGGAAGATGTATCTTGGCAGTTTCAAGGATGAAATAGATGCTGCGAGAGCTTATGACAGGGCGGCGAAGAAATATCATGGCGAGTTTGCGGTTTTGAATTTTGTGGGAAAGAAAACCCCCAAATAAATTTGGGGGCTAATTATATCACGTCGCCCCTTCGACTTCGCTCAGGGCAGGCTTACCGGCGACGGCTAAACGACCGGAGATGAGCATTGTCTTTGGAGTGCTGCTGAATTATAATATCCCGTAAAAAGGAGAAAGGCCAATTGAAGTCGAGTACTATTATTCTGAAAGAGGCCAGCGGGCTGGATATATTCGCGGCTGGCGCGGATTTGAAAAATACCTTCTGCTTTGTCAAGCAGAACCAGCTTATCTGCAGTGAGCAAATCGGCGACCTCGAAGATGCGGCGGTCTATCATCACTATATCGAGTCAATCAAACAATTGCGGCAGCTTTACCAAGTCGAGCCGAAGGTCGTGGTATGCGACCTTCACCCGGGGTATTTATCAACGCAGTATGCTTTGTCGATGCCTGATGTTAGGGTGATTCAGGTCCAGCATCACTGGGCACATATTGCATCGGTTCTATTTGAGCACGGCTGGCCCGCTTCGTCCGCGAAGCGAGGCGAGCAAGGGCCGGTCATCGGCCTTGCATGTGACGGGACCGGCTATGGTACGGATGGAGCGATTTGGGGCTGTGAGTGCCTGCTCGCGTCTTTGGAGAAATTCGAGCGGTTCGGCCATCTGGCCTATTACCAGTTGGCCGGTGCGGATAAGGCAAGCAAAGAGGCCATAAGGCCTGTCCTCGGATTACTGAAAAAAACTTACGGCGAAGGGTTTGAATTAGATAAATTCAAATGGCTGCTCGATAAAATTGAGCCGGATAAAAATAAGCAGCAGATTATTCTTGAGCAGATTGACAAGCGGCTCAATACGGTGGAGACTTCGAGTCTGGGCAGGGTTTTCGATGCGGTTGCTGCTATGGTCGGGCTGGGCAGCTTCAATCATACTGATGCGCAACTGCCGATGGCCCTTGAGGCAATTGCAGGAGATGGTGTTGTGGATCCGACCCTTCGACTGCGCTCAGGGCAGGCAAGCTCACCACAGGAAGAGCATTATGATTTTGAGCTTATCAGAAAAGACGGCGAACCAGTACAGCTTGATTTATGTAAAATGCTCGAGCAGTTAATCGCTGACATTCAGGCGAAAAAAGACGCAGGCGTAATTTCTGCGAAGTTCCACAATACTCTTGCCGTCGGCCTATTGGCAATGGCGAAACAAGCCAGGGAATCTACGAAATTAGATACTGTCGCGCTAACCGGTGGGGTGTTTTGTAATAGGTATTTGACAAACCGTCTGATTAAACTGTTGAAGGAAAGCGATTTTAACGTATTATTTAACAAAGATGTTCCGACCAGTGACGGCGGCGTAGCTGTCGGCCAGGCGGCAATAGCTTTGTATCTCGTCTCTCGGGGCTCGTAGCTCGATACCCGTGGCCTGTTACTCGTCGCCCGTGACTCGGGATTAACTGAGAGATGGTTTATGGGAATTTTGAGTTAAAATAGAAGATAAGTGAAAATAAAAGATTACAAAGATTTGAAGATTTGGCAGAAGGGAATTGAGATAGCTGATAAGATATACTCAATTACCGAAGGCTTCCCTAAAACGGAATTGTATTGTTTAACTTCTCAAATGAGAAGGGCCTCTACATCTATACCCTCTAACATTGCCGAGGGTTTTGTGAGGCATCACAGCAAAGAATACAAGCAATTCTTGTATATCTCTTTAGGTTCTTGTGCTGAATTGGAAACACAATTGATAATCGCCAATAAAAGAAATCATATCACAAAAAAGAAATTGGAAGAATTAGCAGAAGATTTAAATCACGAAAGTCGAATGATTGTAAGTCTTATTAATAAGCTTTGACGAGTCACTGGTCACGAGCGACGAGCGACGGAATACGAGCGACGAAATATGTGTTTAGCGATACCGGCAAGAATAGTTGAGTTGGAGAAAGACAACGCGATTGTCGATGCGATGGGCAACCGCTACCGCACCAAAACTACATTATTGCCGGAAGCTAAATTAGGGGATATGGTTCTGGTACACGCTGGTTTTGCCATCTCGGTTGTTGATGAAAAGGAGGCGAGGGAGACCTGGCAGCTTCTTGCGGAAATAGCCGATTTTGACGAAACCCAGGATAAAATCTCAGGATAGATTCTATGCTCGAACGTATTTATAAAGCGCTGAGCTTGATGGATACTGCCTGTGAGAGATTTGGGCGGCGAATCAATATAATGGAGGTTTGCGGCACGCATACGGTTGCAATTTTTCGTACCGGCGTAAAATCGACCTTACCCAAAGGGCTCAAACTAATATCGGGGCCCGGCTGTCCGGTTTGCGTTACCGGCCAAGGTTACATCGATATTGTTTTACAATTAGCTGACCGAGACGATTGTCTAATTGCCACATACGGCGATATGATTCGTGTTCCCGGTGAAGGTGGCTCGCTCGAAACAAAGCAGACAAAGGCCGATGTCAAGGTTGTCCTCAGCAGTGAAGATGCGCTTCAATTAGCAAAAGACAATCCCGATAAGACAATAATATTTATTGCGGTCGGCTTTGAAACCACTGCGCCAGCGACGGCTGTGGCAGTGAAAGAGGCGGCGGCAGAAAATATCAACAACTTTTGTATCTTGAGCGGGCATAAATTAGTAGTGCCAGCGATGCGGGCGCTACTATCTGAAAAAAACAATAAAATTGATGGTTTTCTGTGCCCCGGGCATGTCAGTGTAATCATTGGCTATGGCGCATTTGGACAGATTGTAGAAGATTTTGGTCGGCCTTGCGTGGTGGCCGGCTTTGAGCCGCTGCAAATAGTCGAAGGGCTTGGCGAAATCTGCCGGCAGCTTGCTGAGGGCAAGCCCGAACTAAAATCAATATATACAGCAGTCGTAACCGAGAAGGGTAATACCGCGGCACAAAAAATCGTCGATGAGTGCTTCGAGCCGGCGAACGGCTACTGGCGGGGGCTTGGAAAGATAGAAAAAAGCACGCTTAAGCTAAAAGATAAGTACAGTCAATTCGACGCCTTCAAACGATTTGACATAACCGAAATACCAACCGAGGAAGCAAGTGGCTGTCGATGCGGCGAGGTGTTGTGCGGATTGATTGAGCCGCCGCAGTGCGGTTTGTTTGAAAAGAGCTGCACCCCTGATATGCCGGTTGGACCGTGCATGGTAAGCTCTGAGGGTGCCTGTGCAGCGTGGTTTAAGTATAACAGGAACGGGAGATTAGGGTTTAGTAGCGATGAAAGAAAATAAACACGATAGAATCTTACTTGCGCACGGCGGTGGCGGGCGATTGATGGATGAGTTAATCCGGCATCATATCCTGCCCCAATTCAAAAATGATGCTCTCAATGAGCTGGCTGATTCAGCGAAATTAAATCTTGCTTCAAGCTCGGTGTGTTTCACCACGGACAGCTATGTGGTCAAGCCGCTATTTTTCAACGGCGGGGATATCGGCAAACTTTCCGTCTGCGGGACGGTAAACGATTTGGCTGTCGCCGGCTCGAAACCTGTCGCTTTGGCGCTATCGCTGATAATTGAAGATGGCTTTGAATTCGAATTGTTTGACAAAATTTTAAGCAGCATCAGCCAAACAGCAAAGGCAGCCAATGTCGATATCGTTACTGGTGATACAAAGACCGTCGAATCCGGAGCGGTCGATAAGATTTTTATCAATACGGCGGGCATTGGTGAGAAATTAGATGGTGTTGATTTGGGATTCGACAAGATAACAACCGGTGACAAAATAATCATCAACGGCACAATCGGTGACCATGGGATGACAGTTATCTCCCAGCGGCAGGACATTAAATTCCAATCGCAGTTGCAAAGCGACTGTGCCGCTTTGGCAGGGCTGACCTGCGAGCTGTTGGAGAACACGAATGGGGTTCACCCCGTTAGAAATAAGATGCCAAAGGCGGCCAGTTCGCGTTCGACGGGGATTTCTAACGGGGTAAAGTTTATGCGGGACCCGACCCGTGGAGGATTGGCTGCAACCCTTAGCGAAATCTCAAGGGCGAGCAGCCTGAGCATTGAAATTCACGAGGCCGACATTCCTATCAAACCGACGGTGCAGGCGGCGGCGGATATGCTTGGTTTTGATGTGTTGAGCATCGCTAATGAAGGTAAATTCGTTGCGGTTGTCTCGCCTGAGTCGGCTGATGATTGCCTGAATATCTGCAAAAGGCATCCATTGGGCAAAGAGGCAAGCATAATCGGTGAGGTTGTCCAAAGTCGCGATGTGCCTGTTGTGGAGCTGATAACCAAAATCGGCGGCAGGAGGATTGTCCAGATGCCGTACGGAAGAGAACTGCCGAGGATATGCTGATGCACGAGATGATGGTGGCAGAAAATCTTTTGGCTGCAATATCCGATGAAGCTGCAAAACGGAATGTAAAGCCGATTGGGGCCAAAATCAGCTGTGGCAAGCTCTATGCTATTAATGATGAAGCGCTTTGTTTTGCCTTTGAGGCCATTGCAAAAGGCACGGCCTGTGAAGGTCTGATACTGGAAGTAGAACATAAGCCGATACAAGGGCGATGTAAAAAATGTAATGAAAGTTTCAATGTCGATTTCTCCAGCCCGAAATGCCCCAAATGCAGCAGTGAGGACTTTGAATTACTGCCCGATGCGCCGCTTTTGCTGGAAGAGATAGAATTTTAGTCAGGGTAATACAATGCAAAAAGTCAATGTTGGGAAAAAAATTCTAAGCGCGAATCAAAAGTTTGCCTTTGAAAACATCCTGTTTTTAACTGAGCACGAGATTTTGTGCTTGAATATGATATCTTCTCCCGGCTCAGGTAAGACCACGATTTTGACAAGGACTATAAACGAATTGAAGGACAAAATAAAAATCGGCGTTATCGAGGGAGATATCGAGACCGACTTAGACGCAAAGAGAATCAGGGCAACCAAAGCGCCTGTGGTTCAGATAAACACCGATGGGGCCTGTCATTTATCTGCGGCCCAGGTAAATAAGGCGTTGAAGAATTTGCCTATGGATGATTTAGATTTGATTTTCATAGAGAATGTAGGCAATCTGGTTTGTCCATCGGCTTTCGAATTGGGTGAGGCCGGCAAGATAGTTGTGCTGTCCGTTGCAGAGGGCGATGACAAGCCAGCCAAATATCCTGCTATCTTTGCCAAGTCAAAGGTGCTGCTTATAAACAAGATTGATTTACTTGCAGCAGGTGCTCAGGAGGACTTTGACATCGAACGAGCGAAAGCAGATGCCAGAAAATTAAATAAAGGTATAGAAATTTTTCCGATATCAGCCAAAACCGGAGAAGGTATGACCGACTGGTACAAATGGTTAATTGAGAAAAACAGCGTATAGTATTACTTAGACTTTTTTGACTGGTAGAGATTGTGTTTGCGAATGTAATCGGCGACGGCGGGGTGCAGCATATCGGATATATCATGTCCGGCGGCTAATCTGTTTCGAATTTCGGTGCTGCTTATGTCAATCAGGGATGTCTGGATAACGTTACGCTGCAACCTTTCAACACGCTCAAGGCCCCAAAGAGCTTTAAATTTAGAAAAGTCCGGGGGTTTACAGCCAGCCCTGTACATCGTGGATAAATTGCATTCGTCTATCAATTTGGTAATTTCATACCAAAGTGGCAGTTCGTCGATGCTATCAGTGCCTATGAGCCAGTAAATTGAGATATCACTGCCGAGGTTGGTCTGGAACTGCCTTACAGTCTCCAAAGTATAGCTTGGCTCGGGTTTTCTCAGTTCGTAATCACTCAGCTCGAACTTTTTGTTGTCAGCGATAGCAAGGGCGAGCATCGCAAATCGGTCGGCATCACTTGCCGCAGGGAAGAGACCTTTTAATGGGGAACGTTTGGCAGGAATGAAAATAATTTTCTCTGCACCGATTTGTTTGACTGCTTCGGCGGCGACCGTAGTATGGCCTAAGTGAATCGGGTCAAACGTTCCACCGAACAAAGCTATTTTTCTTTTAGCTGTCATCACTTTATATTACCGTGGAAACTAACAAGTAAACTGTGAATAAAAGTTATAAGAGAGATTAGAAACTTTGACCAATGAAAAGATACTAACAAGCAGCGAAACTTTTAAAATCCAATTTATCTTTAGCATACTTGAAACATTTTAACAATACACTGACATTATACATAGCAACAAAAAAAAGAAATCTTTCTCCGGCAATCATAATCGCAAAACAGGATGATAAACAAAATAAGCCGTTTTTAACACCGGCAATCACATAAAATAGCTTCTCAGCTTAAATAAAAGTTTAAATCACATATAAACAAGTTACATCTTTGCATTATAGAACAATGATGAACGACATGGGCAGCTGTATAAGACATCGATGGTAAAAAATTTTATAAAGTATTTTTTTATATTTGACCGATAAAAAACATAGAAAATATTTTTGGCTTTTTTATAAATTGTTTGACAGAGTTTTTCAATGTGAAGTAGACTAAAGTCAATATTGCAATGTTAGGTTAAAGACAAAAAAGTTTTAATCAACCGAAAAGGAGGTGATTAAATAATGGCAAAGAAGAAAGCAAAGAAGAAAGCAAAGAAGAAAGCAAAGAAGAAAGCAAAGAAGAAAAAAGCCAAAAAGAAATAACAGGGACAGTGCAGCAGTTTGATTAGAAGCCTGTATGTGTTACAGACTTTTGCAGGCCGCCGGTTAAAGCCGGCAAATTAAGGGTTATCTCGTTTGACTTGTTGTAAAGGGAAACCCAGCTGCAATCTGAAGCTTAGGATTGCAGCAAGCTATTAAAAATGGAAGATTCCACCTGAACGATGGAATCTTCCATTTTGTTTATTTAAAGTTCAGTCGCTAATATTCTTAACTATCGTAATAATAAGATGTTACATTCAACCATTGGCCACTTCTTCTTTGTGGCCGTTTTAGTGCAAATCGCTGTTTATGCTAATTATAGCCATATCAGATTAGGAGAAGTTGTTCGGCTTTCATCTTTATATATGGGGGGGCAAACCAAATCTGCACGCAGCATCTGTGTCGGTCGGATGGTTATACATCGTTGACTGCGTTCTTGCAATCGGCGCTGAGTTTCGTATACTGTCTGTTGATAGTAAGGTAGTTTTTGTAATACCACAGCATCCCCCGCTCTTGTTTCGCAAGAAACTGCGGGGGCATATTCGCAGAAAGAAGTATATGGATTATTTTAACTATAAAAATGGCAAGCTGTTTGCTGAAGGAGTGGACGTTGAGAAAATCGCCGCTGAAGTGCAAACGCCGGTTTACATCTACAGTAAGGCCACCTTTGAGGAACATCTGCGGAAGATTCAGAATGCCTATAGTGCTCTCGCGGCTATGGTTTGCTACTCCGTTAAGGCCTGTGGGAATATAAATATTCTAAAATTTATGGTTGAAGCAGGCAGTGGCTTTGATATTGTCAGTGGGGGAGAGTTGTATCGGGTTTTGCAGGCAGGAGGGGAGCCGTCGAAAATTGTCTATGCTGGAGTAGGCAAAACCGACAGAGAAATCATCGAAGCACTAAATGCAGACATTGCCTATTTTAATATTGAATCTGAGGCCGAGCTGGAAAACTTGATGCAGCTGGCGGAACAACGAGGCAAATGCCCCAAAGCTGCTTTGCGTGTCAATCCCGATGTGGACCCTAAAACGCACAAATATACCACTACGGGTACAAAGGAGTCTAAATTTGGTGTGGATATTGAGCGTGCACGGAAGGTCTTCGCTGATTATGGTAGCCCGCTTCGCCGGAGCGACAGCGAGGCGAGAAAGACATCAGTGAACCTTTGCGCAATTGATATACATTTGGGTTCAGCGGGAAAGACTGTCCAGCCGTACGTTGAGGCAATAGAAAAAGTACTGGCTCTAATTGAAAAATTGCGCAGCGATGGGTTCAGCATCGAAGCATTAAACATTGGTGGTGGCTATGGAGCAGATTATATAACCGGTACAGCACCAACGGCTGCGGAATACGCCGCTGCTATCGTGCCTTTGTTAAAAGGAAAAGACCTGAAGCTTATTCTGGAACCGGGGGCAAGCATTGCCGCCAATGCAGCGATTTTAGTGACGAAGGTTTTGTACCTCAAAAAGGGCGGTCAGAAGAAATTTGTTATTGTCGATGCGGGAATGAATGATTTGATTCGTCCTCCATTGTACGGTGCGTTTCATTTCATCTGGCCTGTTGAGGCAGGTGAAAAATTTGTTCCGCGCCAGCGTGATAAAGACCTGCAATTAGACGGCACAGAGATTGTTGATGTGGTCGGGCCGATTTGTGAAAGTGCGGACTTTTTCGCTAAAGACAGAGCTTTACCGCCGTTAAAAAGAGGCGATTTGCTCTCGGTCTTTACAGCAGGTGCATACGGCTTTAGTATGAGCAGCAACTATAATGCGCGAGGCCGAGCCGCTGAGGTGCTCGTTGATGGCGACAAATTCTACGTCATCAGAAGACGCGAAACCTACGAGGATTTAATTGCTTTGGAAAAATGAGCCGTGGCTCATATATTTGCGCTCGTAGCTCAGTAGGATAGAGCATCGGTTTCCTAAACCGGAGGTCGCAGGTTCGAATCCTGTCGGGCGTAATTGATTTTTGTTGGCTTATCTTTTGGTATTCAATCACAAGCCGGGTCGTATGGGTTAGCGCACCCTAACCAGTCTAATGCCATAGCTGCAAGGTCGTACAGATTTACGATGCAATCGCCTGTTACATCACCCGGCAAGACGCATGGATATATCGTAAATGTTCCATTACTAACGTCGTAAACAGCCGGATTGTCGGTGCTGCTGAGGCGGACTAAACAGCTTTGAGAATCTGCTATTGGCACAAGCCAGTCGTATTCGCCGGTATTGCCAACGCTTGGCGGATAAACTTCCGACCATGTTTCGCCGTCATCAATTGAGAATTCAATTAGGATATTGTCGATGGTCCCTTGACTTTGCCATGTAATTTTATAGGTGGTACCGGCCATTATCACTTCTGCTCCATTAGGGTCCAGTAGAGTAATGGAAGCGGCAGCAGGTGCAACAGTACGCAACGCATTAAAATCCTGAACTCCCCATCGGTTCGAAGCGCCAAAGGTGCTGAAATCTCTTCCATCATCGTAATCAATCGAAGCGGGAGTAATCGATGCGCTCGGGTCGGCTTCGAGTCTGAATATCTCAGTGTTACTAATTCCACTTTCTGGACTAACACCTTCACCTGCCGGACCAAATATGACCACGCCTGCGGCATTTCTTACCCTAAGCTGCCAGTCTATGTTGCTTACGACGAAATTGGTTGCTTTGATGTAGAGACCCTCGGCATCATTATTTGCCTGAACATTTATCCACCAGTCTCCTGCTGCGGGATTGTAGCTTATATCACTCGATACATCCTCGGATACGGTGATAATAGTTCCACTGCGTAAATCCGACCAGATGGGATGGTTGGTTAAATCCAGAGTCTCATCAAAGGCAGCATATTCATAGATATCGAGCTTCCATCCTCGCATATCCAAATGGTCGGTGATTACGACCAATTCGAACCAATCGCGGCCGTTACCTTCGATTCGGCCGAAATAAATATCCGATGCTCTGCCTCCGTCATCATCAACCGCAGCTGTCCCACCGTTAAGAAAATCCGTATTACCTACAGCGTTATACTCATTGAGGATAACATCAGCCCCTAAAGCAGTTCCGAAACAAACCAGGACCAGGCAGACCACCAGGAATTTCTTGTCTATACACATTTTAACTGCCTTTTCTGAGCAGGTTCCCCGGATTAATGGTATATCATTGACTAAAACACTTTATTACTTTGTCTTTACCATCCTTGGGGCAAATGAATCCATCAAACTTAATCGTTTTTGGTCACTTGAAGCTTCAGATGAGCCAACGGTGTGCGGTAAACTGCTCGCAATAGGAACTTTTCTGTCAATACCTTGCTCCCACATTCCGTCAGGCCGTACTTGTAGCACCTCTGTATCACGATAGAAATTCAAAGTTGCGACCATATAATTGACCAGAGCTTCTATAGCGGCATTTTGAGCGTCAAACAAATCATTCTGGGCGTTAAGAAAGCGACGGCTGCTTGCTCGGCCATACTGAAGGAGCAGAAACGTATTTTTTAGTCGTTTATCTGCCAATTTGAGACCTTCTACTTGGACACGGTAGCTTTGGGCTGCTTCCTTCAGGTCCCGGTATGCCTGACGAACTTCCAATTTAACTATATCGGATGCCTGTTCGTAATCTCGCTGTTTTTGGCTCAGAGTTATCAGCGCTTTGCGATAGATGTTCTGTTCAGCTACCCGGTCGAGCGGCAGGCTCAGTTCGATATCAAGGCCATATTCCTTTCGCAGGGGGCCAAGGCCTCGGCGGTCACCCTTTCTCGATGGGACAAAATTGCCGTATCCAACAAGGTTTGCGTCTGCTCTGAGACCATCGGCAGCAACATAAACCTTACGCTCAGCATCGATAACGGCATCGGCACTATTGACAAGGTCTAAACGCCGAGCCAAGGCAGTTTCGACAGCTTCGGTTTCGGAAAAGTCGGGGTAAGTCATTTCTGTAGCTTTTAAAGATTCGAGTTCATTTACGTCCAACTGGAATTCCGTAGTAGTGGGCAGACTCAGCGTTATCTTGAATTCGTCAAACGCCTGTTTATATTCTTTTTCAGTCAGGATGTAGATATTTAGGGCTTGGAGCATCTGCTGGCGGATTTGTTCCAGTTCCAGCTTGGGTAGGCGTCCTGCATTAGCTAAGTTTTCCACCTTATTATGCAGCCACTTCAGAGTGTTGTAGTTCCTCTGCGCATTTTTCACTGCGTCATTTTGTTGCAGAACCAGGTAGTATTGGCTTATAACCGATACGACGAATGTTTTACGAAACCGATTAAACAAGCGCACCTGGTATAGTGTGTCTTTTTCCGCCTGGGTGAGATTTTCCAAAGCGACCTTGCGGTCGCTGCCGCGGAGTAGTGGCTGTACTACTGTTGTGCTTAGAATTGTAGCCATACCGCTATTTAGATTACCACTAAGCACGTCAATATAGGCCAGGACTAATCTGCCGCTGAGTCTTGCACCGGTGGCCAATAACCACTTGAAGCCGGAACTTCCTTCAAAACCATATGCATCATCATTGCGGTCCGCTGCATATCCACCGCTTATATTTCCGAAAAACTGTGTCTCAAACTCATGCCGTGTCAGTCTTAAATCAAGCGCTTTAATATAAAGTTCTTCTTTTTGGGTGTGGTATTCGCGATTATAAGCTGTTGCGATGGCTACCGCTTGTGGCAGGGTCAATATGCCTGAGTTAGGTACAGCTTTTTCGACTTGAATATCGTCAGGCAGTGGCTCGGTGTCGCTGATTTTGTAATTGGCTTTGGTGCCGTACTCGTCCTTCCATTTTTGGTCAAGTATTTTATAAACTCTTTCGTCAGCGTCTTTTTTATAGTTCTTATGGCCGCATCCGTTAAGTGCGCATAGGCCGGCAAGCAAGCAAATAATCAAGTACAGAAGTTTTTTATTAAAACAATTATGAATCATATATTTGGCGTCGATTTTCTATTAAAGAAGTTTTAATTTCGTTTTGCTCTTTGGATTTACCTCCTCCGGCCCTGATGTTTTAATCTACAATTTGCGAATTCCGACCCTTTCTCCTATTGTCAGGTTCATTTGAGCAGGAGCTTCAATCCGGAACGGTCGTCCCCACTGAGGAATATTGGGATTTCGCCACCACCGCATCGGCATTTGCTCAACAGCCGGCCCAACGTATGTTATCCGCGAACGAGCTATCTGTGCCGGCTCACTTACTTTGATGAGTTCTATTTCCATTCCCTCCTGGATACGATTTGCTTGGCCTTCCATTACATAACCGATAATTTCGCCGGGCTGCGATTCAATTATTGAGAGAATCGGTTCGCCAGCGGCTACTACTTCATCTGCTCTTCGAATCATTTTCTCGCCCGGTCTTAGAGTTTCCTTTGCCTGCAATGGAACCGGGATAACTACACCATCAAAGGGCGCTTTTAGCTCTACAGACTCCCGTGATTGTAGCGCCTTATACTGTTCCAGCACCCTGTCCATGAGATACTCTTGAGCTTCTATTGATTGTCGTATTGTTTCCAGAACAATCTTCGTCGCCGGCTGATATAGTTCATATTCAGCATATTTCTTTTCCCGGCTTAGGGCCTGTTCTAAATTCATCTGAGCCTGTTTAAACGCAAACTCATTTTCCTCAATCTTTCTTGCCAGGGATTCATATTGGACTTTTGTTTTCTGAAGTTCGTAGCGCTCTACGGCACCTCTTTTCAGAAGTCCCTCAACAATCTTTACCTCCATTGCCAAATCCCTCAGCAGAATCTGGTCGGAGGCGATTGTTGCCTTTAATTCAAGTATCCGAAGTCTAATGTTATCGACATCGACGGCGAATCTTCGCTTCTGCTCAATTCTGTTGGCCTCGCGGTCTGTATTGTCTGCAAGTAATTGTTCCTTTGTTTCTGTTAATTGTGCATTAAGACGCTCTCTTTCAACAATTATAGCTGCTAATTGTGCCTTCAATTCAGCGTCTAAAAGCTGCTTTTCATTGTCAGGTATAGTATCCATAACAGCTAAAATCTGGCCTTTGTTTACTTTTTCAAACAGCTCTACAGGGATACTTTTGACCCGCCCAACACAGCTAAGAGAAATTTGGCGGACCTGTCCCTGCACTATACCTAAAGCTTCGAAACGTCGTGCGCGATGAGAAAAGAGTCCAATCACGACAATTACCGTTGCCAGCCATACCAGGATAGGTATAACACGCATATTCAAACGGCCGAGTATGTGACTTTTTAGACTCATTCTCCTCATAATATGGTTGCTATACCTCCAGCAGTTGTTCCTGCATTGTGAGACTAATATTCTCGATACCCTCGACTCTTCCGAGTTCGCTCAACATCTGCTCGTTTGTTGCGGCATTTCGTATCATCAGCTGATAAGCGTATTCTACTTCGGATGTGCCGAATCCGCTTTGCTGTGCTGATATGAGGGTGAAATTACTGCAGAATAGCTTAAGAATGGCAATGACCGGATGCTCAGGTCCAACATGACCCTTCAGGTTGAAACGCAAAAAACCGTTGTGAGGCCGATGTGTACCAAAGTCCGTCAGATGCAGGTATATCGCTATCAAGCTAAGGACGATTGTGCCGACAATGGCGATGTAGTAGCGGTGGAAGCCGGATGCCATACCAACCACCAATGAGCAGAAAATGAAAGCTATGTCTCTGGTATCCTTGATGATGTTCCGAAAACGTATGATTGATAAGGCGCCCATCAGCCCAACTGCGATAACTATGCTGCTACCGATGACAGACATAACCATTGCAACCACGACGGTAATTAGAACCAGCGCTTGTACGAAAGACCTTGAATAGGACAGACCGCTATGAGTGAAGTAATAGACCCAGGCGATGACCTGACCCAGAACAAAGGCCAGCAATAGTGACAAAAGGACACTTACGGGGTCAAACAATTCTCCTGTCAAAGGAGTCTCTTCCAGTACCTGCCAAATTCTATCCATAAGCGTTCTCCTCTAAAGATGGTGCACAGAATTTAAGCCAACAGGATTGCTGGACTGAAGTAGTGTATTTTGATATCGATCTCTGCCGTAAGTCGAAACACTCAACCATTCGGCTTAACCAGGCTGGGTAACGACCGGTAAACTTAATCTCCAGAATTACTGCCCCCATGGTTAGGGAGTTACGCTGCCAGCCATGGCCGTTGATATTTATTTCCGGCAAATGGGTCACTTTGTAGCATAGCTCTCGGTCGAATGTCAGCCTGACTCTGTTTTCCGAATCGTTTTCATACGCTTGTCGCAGGTAGCGAATGAGGATTGTTGGTCTTGCACTGATGTTTTTCATATACAACTGGAATTGTTCCAACATCTCTTCATCAACACTGTAATCTTGTGGTGGTAGAAGCCTTCCTGAGAGTAAAGATGCTATATATCTGCGCATTATGCGTGTCCGACTTTTCATAATAATTGTATTTATGCGACGCTTAATTTCAAAAAAGCAGGGATAATCCGGTTCATCGGTATAACTACGAATTCGCAGTTTGAAGCGATTCTTCCGGCCTGTTAAGGTTTCACGGCAAAGTATCAAATCGTTTGAGTCTAAATAGAGACTGACAATCGGATAGGAACCGCCTCGTTGTAATTTGCTGTATCTGTCCAAAGGCACGTATGGTTTTATAAACTGTGCAATTGCATGGGCCTTTGACTCGTTGATGAGATATTTAATCTCATGTCGGCAACGAAGAGTACGGTCAATTAGCTTATCGGGCGTCTTTTCGGCATTCACAGAGCGCGAGCCAGCCCTTTGCTTAAATGCTTGTTGTTGTGGCTTACTTTCGGACATAGTAACCCTGCGTTTTAAGCCCCCTCAGTATTAAAGGAGAACAAAAAGTGTAACCCCGTTAGAAATAACCATCACTATTCTCTTTACCTCGTTAGGAGTAAAACGTCAGTTTCTAACGGGGTAAATCTTGTTAATTATTGAAAGTTGCGCATTCTAATTTTTGTTATTGTCCACCCACTTGTTTGTGAGATGCGCAAACACTGATTTTTGCTTTTTAATTTGGCTTTTTGCCCTTAAAAAACACCTTAACCTTACCTATTTTAACATATTTAAGGTGGTTAAGTCAACATCTTTTTGGTTGAACCTGAAAGACATCCGGATGCCACACATGCCCGGAACGTCGGATGATAATGGTCTGATAAAATCTAATGTATCAAGCATTTGGCTTACTTGTCCTTTTCCGTTATGAACTTACGGGTTACCTGGTGAAGGTGTCTCTGCAAACCAATTGTTCGGGTCATTGCCGTAAAGGTTAGGGTCTATGCAGGTAAGGGAATCACCGCCGCCATCGGCTTCGACTGGCCAGAGGTCAACATTACCAGGACAATCCTGTGGATGTGAGCCATCGCTGTAATTGACCCGGTCAACGCGAATATAATAACGCGTCCCTAAATATTCAT
>Ga0307433_1000088_pt1 | contig 77692 bp, 68 predicted proteins | sample SalMarWE160210MG_FD_202166 | JGI IMG/M metagenome (GOLD analysis project Ga0307433, IMG submission 202166) | Salt marsh sediment microbial communities from the Plum Island Ecosystem LTER, Massachusetts, United States - WE1603-210 | ecosystem: Environmental > Aquatic > Marine > Intertidal zone >...
ACCGGCTCTGATAGAGGCATCGCACAAGAGCGACATGGAATTCGAGGCAATCCTGCATTTGTCAAATCGTACGCCCTGGAGTTTTATCCCGCTTCGACGACCACGAGAATCAAATGGGGCAAGGTACCGACCCAATTTGGAGACAAAACCGTAACCTTAACCGACCCGGTGACAACGGTTCCGAATCCCATTGTCGATTCAGGAGTGAGACTCGCGAATTTCAACGACGATTACGCTGGAAAAGCGCCTGACCTGGGGGCGTTCGAATTGGGACGCCCGCCCATACGTTTCGGACGAAGGGCGGTAAGTAACATCTGGGCACCCTGGGAGCTTCACTGAGATTAGCCGATCCAAAGATGCTTAGGCTAACTTTTCTTCTGCAACCATCGGTCGATCGCCGCCGCGGCCTGGCGGCCACTGTTAATCGCACTTACAACCAATGAAGCACCACTGGCTGAGTCGCCCGCGGCAAATACCCACGGTTCGCTGGTTTGGCAACTGTAAACTGCTATATTACCCTTTTCATCCAACTTTAAGCTTAGATGTTTGATTAGTTCCTCGTGGACAATGTGCAGAAATCCCATTGCTATGATTACGAGGTCTGCCTCAATAGCAAAGTTGGTGTTCGGCACCTCTTTTGTTTTCCAGGCGCCGGACTTTTTTATCCATTCAACCTCACAGCAGTGTATGTGTCCCAGCCGGGTTTCATAGCCTGAAAATTTCTTAGTCATCACACCCCATCGTCGCTCGCAACCCTCTTCATGTGATGAAGATGTCCGCATAATTCTCGGCCACATTGGCCAGGGTGTATCCGGCGGCCGAGTATCCGGAGGCTTAGGCAAAATTTCCAATTGATATATCTTTTTGGCCCCCTGGCGGCGGGCAGTTCCCACGCAATCGCTTCCCGTATCACCACCCCCTATAACAACCACGATTTTATCTTTGGCCGTAACAGCACCGGATTCATCTATTGACTCGCCAGAGCAAATCTTATTCTGTGACGATAAGTACTCCATTGCGAACAAGATGTTGTCATATCCTCTGCCGGGTATGTTAAGGTCTCGCGGTTGTCCTGCCCCCATCGCCAGACAAACGCAATCAAACATCTTTCGCAGATAGCGTGCGGAAATATCCTCTCCCACATCCACGCCCGTCTGAAACTCTACACCCTCAGCCCTTAGTTGCTCCAGCCTGCGGTCGATAATATGTTTTTCAAGCTTAAAGTCCGGGATGCCGTAACGCAACAAACCTCCTACTCGCTCACTTCTTTCAAAAACAACCACATCATGCCCAACTCGTGTGAGTTGCTGGGCCACAGCCAAACCCGCTGGGCCAGAACCTATCACGGCGACTTTTTTTCCTGTTTTCTGTGCGGCCATAAGCGGTTTGATCCATCCTTTTTCAAATCCGCGTTCAACAATCTGAAACTCAATATGTCTGATTAGCACAGGTTCATCATTAACCGAAAGGGTACAGGCGGCCTCACATGGAGCGGGACAAACACGACCGGTAAATTCCGGGAAATTGTTTGTCGAATGAAGATAGTCACAAGCCTGCTTCCAGCGGTTCTTATAAATCAACTCATTCATGTCGGGTATGCAATTTTTCAATGGACAACCCACTCCATGGCAAAACGGTATTCCACAATCCATGCACCTGGCTGCCTGCTGGCGGATTTGGTCGGGCGTTAGCGAGAGGTTCAACTCCGAGAAGTCCCGGACTCGCTTGGCGATAGGACGGCGCCCCACTTCCTGCCGAGTGTATTTTATAAAACCTTTCACTTCGCCCATTGAAACACCTCTTCAGTTGCAGGAGTTGTCTCGGTGCCACGTTGTTCGGCTGCTCGCATTCTCTCAAGGGCCTTGCGGTAATCTATCGGAATAACTTTTACAAACTTGCCCACCATATCGGACCATGCATCCAGAATGTGCTGAGCACGCTTGCTTTGTGTCCACTTAAGATGGCGCTCGATCAAGTCGTGCAGCATTTCTTTGTCGTCTTTTCGCCAGACGTTTTCCAACTCGACCAAGTCAAGATTGCAGAGCGTATCGAAAAGTTGCATCTCGTCGAGAACATAGGCAATGCCGCCGCTCATGCCGGCGGCGAAGTTGCAGCCGGTCTGGCCCAGTACAGCAACTACTCCGCCTGTCATATACTCGCACCCATGGTCACCAACGCCTTCGACTACCGCCGTGGCTCCGCTATTACGCACGGCAAACCGCTCGCCGGCGACACCGTTGACGAACACTTCGCCGGAGGTGGCCCCGTAAAGCAGTGTGTTGCCGGCGATAATATTCTCATGGGCCGAAAAAGGGGAATCCTCAGGCGTCTGCACTACGATTCGGCCGCCGGAAAGGCCTTTGCCCAGATAATCGTTGCTCTCGCCGATGAGTCTTATTGTCACGCCTGGTGCCAGGAACGCACCGAAGCTTTGCCCTGCCGAGCCGCGAAAGAGGATTTCGAGCGTACCATCAGGTAATCCCTCAGCCCCATATTTATGCACTATATGATTGCTTAGAATCGCTCCCACGGTGCGGTTCGTGTTGCGAATTGCTATTTCGATGATAGTTTTCTCTTGATTTTCGATGGCCGGCTTGGCTTTTTCCAGAATCTGCCAATCAAGATTGTCATCGATTTTAGACTGTTGGGAACAAGTTTGGCGTGTTGCCTGGCCGTTGCTAATTTTCGCCTGGTGGAAAATGCGTGAGAAATCCAGGCTTTTCGCTTTCCAGTGATCAATGGCTTTGCATACCGAGAGCTTATCAGCTCTGCCCACCATGTCCTCGAATTTGCGAAAGCCTAATTCGGACATAATCTGCCGTACTTCCTCGGCAACAAAGTGCATGAATCGCTCGATGTACTCGGGTTTTCCTGCGAATCGCTCTCGAAGCTCGGGGTCCTGTGTTCCAATCCCGAAGGGGCAAGCACCCTGGTGACACTTACGTAACAGTGTACACCCAAGCGTTACGAGAGCTGCCGTCCCAAACCCGAACTGCTCAGCCCCCAATAGTGCCGCTACTACTACGTCCCTGCCTGTCTTCATCTGGCCGTCAGCTTGAATCCTTATTCGGTCACGCAAACCGTTCATCAAAAGCACCTGCTGGGTTTCTGCCAAACCCAACTCCCACGGACAGCCGGTATGTTTGATCGAAGAAAGCGGACTGGCGCCGGTTCCCCCATCGTGCCCGCTTATAAGAACCTCATCGGCGTTACCTTTGGCAACGCCGGCAGCGATTGTCCCGACGCCAACTTCGGCGACGAGTTTAACTGAAACCTTGGCTCCCGGATTGCTGCACTTCAGGTCGTAGATAAGCTGGGCCAAATCCTCAATCGAATATATGTCGTGATGGGGAGGCGGCGATATTAGCGTCACTCCTGGTGTAGAGTAACGCATCGCCGCGATTTCTTCGGTCACTTTATGTCCAGGCAACTGGCCGCCCTCGCCCGGCTTGGCCCCCTGGGCCATCTTGATTTGAAGCTCTTTCGCGTGAGCAAGATAGTTGATAGTGACGCCGAACCTGGCGCTGGCCACCTGCTTGATGGCGGAGTTCTTCGAATCGCCGTTGCGATCGACCTTATAGCGTGAAGGATCCTCACCGCCTTCACCGGTATTGCTCATGCCACCCAGACGGTTCATCGCAATAGCCATGCATTCGTGTGCTTCCTTGCTGATCGAGCCGTGACTCATTGCACCGGTGCAGAATCTCTTGATTATCTCGCCGGCCGATTCCACCTCTTCGATGTCTATCGCCTCGCCGCCTGTAAAGTCAAACAGTCCGCGCAATGTGCACAGTTTTCGCGATTGGTCGTTCACCGCTTTGGCATAGTCGGCATATGCCGAAGGATCATCGTTCGTTACGGCATGTTGGAGTCGCGAGACGGTAATCGGATTCCACAAATGCTCTTCGCCGGTGTGCCTATAATGATATTCGCCGCCAAAGTCCAGATCGAGATATCCGTTATGGCGTTCTCCGAATGCCGACTCATGCCGGGCAAGGGTCTCCTGTGCTATCTCTTGAAGCCCAATCCCGCCGATCCGAGAACTCGTGCCTGTGAAATATTCGTCTATAAAAGAACTGCCCAGCCCAATAGCCTCAAACAACTGAGCACCGTGATAGCTGCGAAGTGTCGAGATGCCCATCTTGCTCATCGTTTTCAAAATGCCCTTCTTTATCGCGGCGATATAATTGTCCGCAATCTGAACCGGCTCCATCTTTGCAGGCAACTCGTCCTGACGGTGCAACTCGTCGAGCGACTCAAATGCCAGATATGGATTGATTGCGTTGGCGCCGTAGCCGCACAGGAGGCAGAAGTGCATGACCTCTCTCGGCTCGCCGCTCTCGACGATCAGGCCGGCTTCTCCGCGTAGCCCCCGATTGAGCAGGGCGCGATGTACCGCTGATGTTGCCAGTAGTGAGGGGATGGGCACCTTTGTCTCGGAACTGTCACGATCGCTGATAATGACCAAGCAGGCACCATCCTTGACGGCCTTTTCCGCGGCCTCGGCCAGCAAATTTAGCCCGCGACGCAACGCCTCGCCGGAATCAGCCCCGTTCGGCTCGAAAACCGCAGAAATTGTGGTGACCTTGAAGTCGTCTCGACTGACAGTACGCAGGCGCTCGATATCCTCCTTGGTCAAAATTGGATGAGGCAGCTTGAGCTGTCGGCAATGTCGGGCAGTCTCTTGAAGAATGTTCAACCTTTTGCCCGTGAACATCATGAGGCTCATGACCAGCCCTTCACGGAGTGGGTCAATTGGCGGATTTGTCACCTGCGCAAAGAACTGTTTGAAATAATTGAACAACAGTTTCGGCTTATCAGACAGCACAGCCAGCGGTGTATCGTTACCCATCGATCCGATCGGCTCCTGGCCGTTGACCGCCATTGGTGTCAAAACCATTTTGAGTTCTTCACTTGTGTAGCCAAATGCCCGCATCCTTTGAGCAATAGTCTCAGGCTCACTGTGTACAAGTTTGGGGGCATCAAACAGACCACGAAGCTCAATTCTGTTCTCCTCCAGCCATCTGCGGTAGGGCTTTCGACGGGCGACCTTGCTCTTTATCTCATTGTCGGAGATTTCCCGCCCCTCGACTGTATCCACCAGAAACATATGTCCGGGACGCAAACGCCCTTTCTTACGTATCTTTTCAGGCGGAAATTCCACAACGCCAGCCTCACTGGCAACAATTGCCAGACCTTCGGTTGTAACTAAGTAACGGCATGGCCTTAAACCATTACGGTCCAGAGTCCCGCCAATGATACGTCCATCAGTAAATACCATTGCAGCAGGCCCATCCCACGGTTCCATTAACGATGCGTGATACTCATAAAAAGCACGCTTGGCTGTACTGATATGATACTTCGGCCCGAAAGCTTCTGGTATCATCATCATCACCGATTGTGGCATGCTTCGTCCAGCTCGAACAAGAAGCTCAAGCGTATTGTCAAAACACGCTGAATCGCTCGCTTCAGGTGATAAAACCGGCAGCAAGTCACTGATATTGTCTCCGAACAGCTCACAGGCCATGTTTGTTTCACGGGATTGCATACTGCTGCGATTGCCGCTGAGAGTGTTTATCTCTCCGTTATGGGCAATGCAGCGAAACGGCTGGGCAAGACGCCAGTTCGGAAACGTATTAGTGCTGTAACGCTGGTGAACAATAGCAAGGGCCGACTTGATACGCTCATCGGAAAGATCCGGATAATATGTGAATAATTGCCAGGCCATGAACATACCCTTGTAGCAGATTGTTCTGCATGAAAGCGATGTTACGTAAAAATCCTCACCCCTATCGCCGAGTTCGGATTCTACCAGCCTCTCGGCCCGTTTGCGCGCCATATACAAGCGTCGCTCGAGCTTCTCACCTTCAAAACCGGCCCCATCCACAAAAACCTGCTTTATCGAAGGCTCCGCCGCCAATGCTATTTGACCAAGGCAATCACTGGAAGACGGTACATCTCGCCACCCCAAGACCTTCATGCCATAATGACTAATCGCCGATTCCAGCATCTTGTCACATTGTTCTCTAACCTTGGTGTCTTTCGAGCCGAAAACCATGCCTACGCCATACCGAGAAGGCTCAGGAATTGTAATGCCCGATCTTTGACATTCGGCAAGAAAGAACTTGTGTGGAATCTGAAAAAGGATACCCGCGCCGTCACCCGTGGTCTCATCGGAGCTAGTTGCTCCACGATGATGCAAATTCATAAGTATCTGATTGCCATATTCGATGATTTTATGGTCCCTACGACCGGAGATATTTACAACCGCACCGATGCCACAAGCGTCATGTTCTCGCCGAGTCTCATACAATCCCATGTTTTTCAACTGTACAGCCATTAAGGACCTGTTTAAAACGCGTTGGAAGGTAGGGTAAATCTACCTTTCCCGAATAAGGTAGATTGATTGTCATTTGGTTCACTGCAGCACAACGACATCTCCTGTGTGTCAAGACTGCTTAAATAGTAAAAAAGGTATATTTTCAACTCTCGGTTCTTCATAATTCTTTACCTGAATATTAATTAAGGTCTGAGACTTTTGCCCAGCTCACTCCGTCACCACCCAAAAAACAACTCAACCTTCTTTTTCTATAATACTCTGTTAAATCAAATGTGGCACCAATTTTCTTCTAATAGACTATATAAGTAAGTCTTATACCTAAATAGTAGTTGCTAATATTCACTATCAGCTAAGACCACATCGTATTAAGCTGATTACTCCAAAAACTGTTTCATTAGCACTGATAAGGGCATATTTTCTGCAAAGAGCGTGTCTTTGCGCCAATAGGTCAGTTTGCTACCTGTAGGAATGCTCTTTATGGTTTTTAACACAAAAAGAAAGGCCTTGAGCAAACCGACTGAAATTTTACTCAAGGCCCTTTACTCCTCAGAGCCAACTTCTACTTTAAGAAAAGCATATCTGCGTAAGTCGGAATAGGCCATAAATCTGCATCCACAACCGATTCCAGCTTATCGGCAACTCCGCGCAATGCTCCCATAGACGGGATTACTTCGTCTCTGTAGAATCTGGCCTGCTTTATAGCATCTGCTATTTTACCGGCTTTTGCCGCCTCCTTTTCGAGCTGCGAAATATTCTTCTTCATAGCTGCGATCAGGCCGCATACGTCTTTTAACAGCTCTTTTTGAGGCCCGGCGTCAACGCCCGCATCACTTACAGAACAAACCGCATCTCCCAATGAGGATGAATATTCTATACAGGCAGGCAGGATCTGGCGTTTGGCTATATTCAGCATCGTCATTGCCTCGATATTGATAGACATGCTGTACGCCTCAAGAAATATCTCGGTCCGTGCATGTAATTCGGCTTCCGTCAGAACAGCATTTTTCTTGAAAACAGCGACATTTTCCTTGTCCATTATGGTCTCAAGCGAAGCGACCGTCGAACGGATATTAGGCAGCCCGCGTTTCTCGGCATCCTCTACCCACACATCGGTGTAATTGTCGCCGTTGAAGATAATCCTGCGATGCCTGGTAGCGATATCCTGCAGTATTTTCTGCGCTGCTGTTTTTACGTTCTTGGCTTTCTCCAATTCATTGGCAATCTCGCTTAGCACGTCGGCGACAATGGTATTGAGTACGAACATCGGCCCCGATGTAGACTGCGTGGACCCGACCATTCTGAATTCGAACCTATTGCCGGTAAATGCAAAAGGTGACGTCCTGTTACGATCCGTGCAATCCTTAGGCAGTGGCGGAAGTGTGGAAACGCCCAGCTTAAGCTCGCCGCCCTGCTTCGACGATTTAGCCCCGCCGACAGCCAACTGGTCGAAAATGTCGCTGAGCTGATCGCCGAGGAATACCGAAACAATCGCCGGCGGTGCCTCGTTGGCGCCCAAACGATGCTCATTGCCGGAATTTGCAACGCTTGCACGCAGCAGTTTGGAATATTTATCAACTGCTTTTACGACCGCACACAACATTACGAGAAATATCATATCCTCGTGCGGCGTCTGTCCGGGCTCCAGAAGGTTTATGCCGTCGTCGGTTACCATACTCCAGTTGGTATGCTTGCCGGAGCCGTTTACGCCGGCAAACGGCTTTTCGTGCAGCAGACAAACAAATTCATGCCGGAGAGCGACCTTTTTGAGAGTCTCCATAACCAGTTGATTATGATCCGTAGCGACATTTACCGTCGCAAAAACCGGCGCCAATTCATACTGTGCCGGCGAGACCTCGTTATGCTGGGTTTTAGCCGATACGCCTAACTTCCACAATTCCAGGTTCAGCTCGTGCATAAACGACGCGACGCGCTCATGGAGCGTGCCGAAGTAATGATCGTCCATCTCCTGGCCTCGCGGGGAAGGAGCGCCAAACAAAGTTCTGCCCGTCAAAATCAAATCAAGCCTCTCCTTATAAAGGGACCTTTCGATAAGAAAGTACTCCTGCTCGGGCCCCAGCGTTGCCGTTACCCGTTTGGATGTCGTATTGCCGAGCGCTTTAAGAACGCGCATCCCCTGCTTGTTCAGGGCGTCCATAGAACGAAGCAGAGGCGTCTTCTTATCCAGAGCATGGCCGATATACGAACAGAAAGCACTCGGTATATACAGTGTGATATTGCTTCCGTTCTCTTTGATAAAAACGGGTGATGTGCAGTCCCACGCTGTATAGCCCCTAGCCTCGAATGTTGCCCTCAATCCGCCCGAAGGAAACGACGATGCATCCGGCTCGCCCTGGCTGAGCTCCTTGCCGCTGAACTCCATAATCGTATTGCCCTGCGGCGTCGGGGATATGAACGAATCGTGCTTCTCGGCAGTCGATCCAGTCATCGGCTGGAACCAATGACAAAAATGTGCCGCCCCCTTCTCGACGGCCCAGTCCTTCATCGCGTTGGCGATAACATTGGCACTCGCAGCATCGAGCGGCTCATTTCCTTCGATCGTCTTTTTCAGGGATTTGTAAACATCCTTCGGAAGACGCGAGCGCATCACTATATCGTTAAATACATTTGAGCCAAACAATTCGGTTATTGATTCACCTGGCTTTTTCATGATAAATCTCCTACATTTCTTAAAAACAATATTAGCTACGTTTTTTCATTTTGTTCGGATTTTGTCAATCTTCAAATAAATTATTCCCAATATTGTTGAAGTCTATAGGATAGGAGTTGTAGACAGCAACACTAAAAAGGGCAAGGCAACTGCCCGATAGAGAACCGGACAACTGCAAACAAGCCTCGCCCATAAAGCTAATTAAATTTTAAGTCGACCATTTTCGCGTTTTTCTTCCTTACGAATTCGGAAAACTCTTAAGGCGTCATATTTCATTTCTTTTCAATTACTACTGCTTCTTGTTGGCATTGAGAGTTATTCAACAACTAACCTATGCTTTGCGATTTTTATCACCGAACCGGTTTTTGTTCCCATCTTTTCCAGAATCGCTCAAATTGCATTGCTACCGGTTTCCCCGGTACGAATGCGTATGCATTCTTCCAGGGTAGTAATGAATATTTTTCCGTCCCCTATAATCCCTTCGTTTTTAGTTCGGGCTGCACTAATGATGGCCTCACAGGTCGTTTCAACAACTGAATCATTGACTGCGATTGTCAGGTGGACCTTGGGAACAAGATTCGGCACAACTTTCTTTCCGCGGTGGATGTTAGCTTGCATCTGACGGCTGTGCCCCGAGACCCGGCTTACCGTGATTCTTGTAATCTCTGCCTCAATTAGCGCCTCACGCACCTGTTCTAACTTCTCCTCGCGAACAATCGCAGTAACCATCTTCATGGCTTTGATTTCCTTTCTTATCTTATCTGCCCGGATTAAGCATTCCATATCCGTACTCACCGTGACAAACGCGATCCAGGCCTGCCATCTCATGTACCTCGTCGGCGCGAAAGCCTATCGTTTTCTCAACAGCCAACACTATTATTAATGTTCCCACATCCGCATAAACGCCGGCAATCAACACCGCGCTGACCTGGACGCCCAACTGCTGCACCACCGTCCACGATCCACCTGCCGCCGTTGCTGCATCGGCCATCCAACTTTTGCGAATGAAGAACGTCAACAAAATAGCTCCGACAATTCCACCTACTCCGTGCACGCCAAACGCGTCCAGGCTGTCGTCATAGCCCAGCCGATCTTTGAGAAGAATCGCCTGGTAACAAATAATCGACGCTACGGCTCCAATGACCAATGCCCCAATCGGTTGGACAACTCCGGCGGCCGGAGTTATTGCCACCAGGCCGGCCAATATGCCGCTGGCGAGCACCAGGCCAGTTGCTTTGCCCTGGCGCAAGCCTTCGATCAGAACCCATGTCAGCGCGCCGGAGGCGGCCGAAATCTAAGTCGCCGTCAGCGCCTGGGCGGTGGCCAGCCCGCTGGGAGATGCTGCTGCCGGCGTTGAATCCAAACCAACCGATTCACAGCAGCCCGACACCCATCATCGTCATTACCAGGTTGTTGGGGCTCATAGCCACCTTGGGATGGCCCCTTCGTGCACCAAGCATGATTGTGGCAACCAAGCCGCTGATCCCCGCCGAGATATGCACGACAGTTCCGCCGGCAAAATCAATCGCCCCGCCTGCCCCGAAGTTAAAGAGGAATCCGTTTTGCGCCCACACCCAGTGACATAAGGGGTTGTAGACTATTAAACCCCAAAGTGCAATGAATATGCAGTAGCCCTTGAACGAAACACACTCGGCAAAAGCTCCTGCGATCAAGGCAGGAGTAATGATCGCAAACTTGCCCTGAAACATGGCGAAAACATACTCGGGCACACCCGCTTCAAGAATCGTTTCGTCAATCCCTCGCAGAAAGAAGTATGACCAATCCCATCCGAACCAGCCACCCAGCACATTCTTACCAAAGCACATGCAATAGCCGCAGATTACCCAAAGGACCGTCATAATGCCCATCGCCACGAAACTGTGCATCATCGTGCCAAGGACGTTCTTTGTCCGGACCAGCCCGCCATAGAACATAGCCAGCCCCGGAACCATCAATAGAACAAGAGCGGTAGAAGTCAGCATCCACGACGTAGCGCCTGAATCGATGGCTGGCTCTTGGACGGCCGCATAGGCATCTGTACATAGAAATAACGCTAAAAGTGTAATACCAGTGACTACCAGCCATTTCTTCGATAATCTTTTCATTTTCAATCCTATCTTGCTTTTGCTTCACCTGTGGGTTATGCCACAACTGTCCAGACGAAAATCTAAGTATTTCTCGAGCAATAGCCATGCCAAAGTAGTCATATATACTCTAAATGTTTCTATGTCTCTTTCTTATATGGGTTTATATGGTTACATAACCAAGTTTCAGTTTTTTTAATTTCTACATATTTGTAGATATTAATTACAAATACTACGATATTGTATTTTTTGCCTTTATGAGGAACGGGCCCCGCCGGTACAGGCGAGGCCTATTTCTCGGCCCAAAGGGCGCGAAGTGATGGTCGCAGTAAGTTGCCGGGGATGCTACCCTATAGCCTTGCTGCCAACCTCGCCTGTGCGTATTCGTACGCACTTGGCCAGTTCTAAGACAAATATCTTGCCGTCTCCGATCCGGCCGGTCTTGGCACCTTCAATGATCGCATCGATCGTACTGTCCACGAACTCTTCATTCACAGCTATCTCAAGTCTGACCTTCTTTAGCAGGTTTACCTCGAAGTCAACGCCGCGGTAGCTTTCATGGTAGCCTTTCTGTTCTCCACAGCCTAAAGAGTTTGTAACCGACATCTTGAAGACTTTACTCTTATAGAGCGACTTCTTAACATCCTGTAGCTTGTGCGGCTGGATATATGCTATTATTAGTCTCATTGTTCTGTCTCCTAAATCTCAAATTAAGCATTATGTGGTTGTAAACACCTGGAATCCGGAATAGGCTTCCATACCATGCTCACCAATATCGAGCCCTTTTATCTCTTCTTCCGGAGTCACGCGAAGTCCGATTGTCTTGCTGATCGCGTAGAATAATATCAGTCCGAGACCGAATGCCCACACAAAAGCCGCTCCGGCCCCCAGGGCCTGGACACCCAGTTGTTTCAAGCCGCCGCCGTAGAACAGGCCACTTTCCATATTGAACAGGCCTGTTGCCAGCGTTCCCCAGGCACCACAAACACCGTGAACACTTACGGCTCCAACCGGGTCATCGACTTTCAAAACATGGTCGATAAACAGCACAGCGAAGACTACCAATGCACCGCCAACAACACCGATCAAGATCGCACCTACAGGAGTAACTCCATCGCACGGAGCGGTAATTGATACAAGCCCTGCAAGCGCGCCGTTAAGCGCCATTGAAGCATCGGGTTTCTTCATAATCACCCAGGATACACACATCGCAACAATCGCCCCAGCGGCTGCAGACAGATTCGTCGTTACAGCAATATAGCCTATCGAACCATCTCCGACTGTCGTACTGCCCGGATTGAAGCCGAACCAGCCGAACCAGAGGATAAAAACGCCCAGTGCTGCCAGCGGTATGTTGTGGCCAAGTATTGCTTTTGGTTTTCTGTCAGGTCCGTATTTGCCGATACGAGGCCCTAAAATAATCGCTCCGGCAAGAGCCAGCCATCCACCTATCGAATGGACAACCGTCGAGCCGGCGAAATCCAGAAATCCAAGCTTCTCGAGCCAGCCGCCGCCGTCGAGCAAGCCTCCCCATGCCCATGAACCGAAAATCGGGTAGATGAACAGGGTTATAAAGAAGCTGTAAACCAGGTATCCTGCAAACTTCGTACGCTCGGCCATTGCTCCGGAGACAATCGTCGCTGCTGTTGCAGCAAACACCGTCTGGAAGATCAGGAACGTCCAGTTCCAGTCGGCGCCCGGCTCGACGCCGCTAAGGCCAAACAATGTAGTCCCGAACAGTCCGTTCGTTTTACCGAACATCAGGCCGAATCCTATCAAAAAGAAGGCGATTGTGCCGACGGAAAAGTCCATCAGATTCTTCATCAGGATGTTCACTGCGTTTTTCGCCCGGGTGAAGCCGGCCTCGACCATTGCAAAACCCGCCTGCATAAAGAAGACAAGGAACGCAGCAATACATGTCCAGACAATGTTTATGTTCGTTTGAAGCTCTTCTTTGATCGTTTCAACGCTGCTGCTTTCAACCGGCGCTGCAATGACCGCCACAGGAGTCAACAACGCGATTAGAACCAGGAAAACTATATATAATCGTATCTTCCTCATTTTTTGCCTTTCGTAAAAAATTGTCTCTTAAAACTCTTTCGAAAAACCGACACCGGCATACCATGTGTCGTTACTACCGTAAGCATTTGGCGAGCGAATCTCATCGCTCATCAGTGTTACGTAATTCACACTCGGCATGACGGCAAAGCCTGCAACCTCGAATGGAAAGGCCGCTGAAAGCACCAGGTCGTTCATTGCCGATTTGTCAGGACCCCAGTAAAACTCGTTGTAACCGCCGCTGCCCCAAGCAATGCCGGCACCAAGGTCCACTCCGAGCCCAGAGCCTGAGCCCAGTTCAATTACGTTCTCAAAGCTGTGCCCGATACCAAATGAGATATACGTGCCGTCAGCTTCGTCCACATCGTGATAAACCGTCAAAGATGGACTGGCTAAAACATCAAGACCAAAGCCCCAGTAAATCTCCCATGTGTCATCACCGTCGCTAGCGGGAAACTCATAGTAGATCACGCCGAGAGAATAGCTAAGAATATCGATGCCTGGAAACTGCCCGGAGTAATCGAGAGACAAGTCTACCTCACTGAATTCACCTTTATAGTAATTCTCATCCGTCAGGTCGAGATTTCCCCAAATTGATGCTGTAACATTCTTGTACCCGACACTGGCGCCAGGTTGCAGTACCCAATCGTCGACCAGGTTTTGTCCGCGCCAGACATACTTGCTGAATATATCAGCAGTTGCTCCGATACTAACATCATCTTCAGCCTTCAACGCCCCATTGCTCATTAACGTTGCTAAACACATTACAACCAGCGTGCATTTGATCTGTCTCATCTCAATCAATCTCCTAAAAATATAATTTATCGATCAAATCCTAATTACTAAAACTTACTTAGACTTCACAAACAGCAAATCCTATCTTGGTATATAACAATTGCTGTGCCACAACAGATATATATTTTTGGGAATCCCGTAAGTACTTTATAGAAAGAGGGATAGGGTGATGTATGCTAATGGGACCGGACCGGTAGAAACCTACAATATTGTAGGTATATCCAAATGTGCCTACAATAATGTATGTTACTTGCTTTTCAGATGTATTTTGGATGGATTTTGTATTTTTTGATTTTGTAGCCCAAAATACGTTCGCTTATTCCTAATTCTTCTGCGGTTTTTCGCTGTTGGCCGTCGAATTTCTTAAGGGCGTCTACAATAAGTTCCCTTTCCTTATTTTCGATTATCTCGGTCAGGGAACGCTTAGCCACAGCTACGTCCTTCTTTATCATTTGAAGCGAAGGCGGTAGATGCTCGGAGCGTATGACATCGTCATTGCATAGCAACACTGCCCTCTCGATACAGTTTTCAAGCTCTCTTATATTGCCCGGCCAATGATATCTTGTCAGCATATCAATCGCAGGTGTTGAAATGCGGGAAATGTCCTTATTGTTCTCGGCGGCTAATCTTTCGAGGAAGTAGTCTGCCAGCAGCATGATATCATCTTTGCGGTCCCTCAGAGGCGGCATGTAAATAGGAAATACGTTGATTCGATAGTACAAGTCCTCTCGGAAGAAGCCTTCTTTTATCTGCTCTTCGAGGTTTTTATGGGTCGCAACGACTATTCTGACATTTGTTTTTATTGTCTCCAGGCCGCCTACCCTCTCGAACTCCTTAAACTGGATGACTCGAAGCAGCTTGACCTGCAGATTCAAAGAGAAATCGCCGATCTCGTCGAGAAATAAAGTGCCGCCGTGCGCTCTTTCGAACCTGCCCAGTTTTTTTTCTACAGCACCGGTAAAAGCCCCCTTTTCATGCCCGAAAAGCTCGCTTTCCAGTAGGGTATCCGGCAGAGCGGTACAATTTACTTTCACAAACGGCTTATCCAAACGAAGACTGTTGTAATGAATCGCGTGGGCGACAAGGTCCTTTCCCGTACCGCTTTCACCGCGAAGAAGAACCGTTGCATTGCTGTTCGAGACCTGCTCAATAAGCCGATAAACTTCTTTCATTGAGTTACTTGTGCCGACCATGTTGTGTATATTGAAGTGATTTTTCAGTTCCTGGCGCAGGCGCGCATTTTCTTCGCTGAGTTGCCTGCGGTTGGATTTGACAAGCTTATTCAGTTTTACTGCCTGGGCTACCATCGTGGCGACGACGTTAAGCAGCCTGACGTTAGCGTCAAATTCATTTTTCGGATCGGCCTGCTTATCGACACTCATCGCGCCAATTGTTTTGCCTTCCAGCTTGATCGGAACGCAGAAAAAAGCAATCTGCTTGCCCATAACCTGCTTTCGTGATCTCGTTTTATGCAGGAAACGCGGATCTTTGGAAATGTCCGGCACGATAATTTCTTTACCGCTTTGTACGACAAGACCTGTAATGCCTTCGCCAACTTTATAGCTGGCCATGTTCTGCGATTTCTTGCTTATTCCATGGGCCAATCTGACATTTATCGTCTCAGTATCCGGGTCCAGCAGAGTAATCGTTCCCCGCCGCAACTTAAGGTGAGTATCGAAAGACTTCAGTATGGACATCAACGTTTCTTCGAGGTCAAGCGACTCGGCCAGGGCCTTTGATATATCGCTTAAGAGCTCTACTTCTTTCGCAAGTCTCGCTTTCATAACTAACCTTTCGTTAAGAATACATGATAACGGCAAAATAACAAAATTGTAGACTCATTGCAAGAAAATACAATTATGTCCTTTTAAACAGAACTGTGAGCGTGAGGGAGAAGTACAGTAAATGCCCGCGGCTGTTTGTTTATGCTATCATGAAAACTTTTTTGGTGTTGAGGATTCTATTGTTTAGCGACGAACTGGCAGCATTTTAAATGCATCTTCGCCGCCGTTTATCAGGTGAACCAGGGGCTGCGGCCTGTCAACGCCTTCGATGAACTTCGGCCTGGCTGCCCAGGGCGTAACGCTCAGCACCCCGGTCAAATCCATCCAGTGTTGGAGTCGCGCAACAGGCAGATCCCAGGTCATGTGAAAATGATTGGCTGGCGGATATTGCTTGTACTCGACCATGCTCGCATATTTCGGCACGACAAACGTGTGCGGCCATATAGTTGTCGTCAATTCACACATCGCCTTGGCGAGTTTTGCCGGCACTTCGGTAGTGTGCGCTTCGTCCCAGATCATGCTGAACAACCCATTCGAATTGCTGTAAGCACATCGGGCGGCGAGACCTTCGATTCCCGCAGGTGTCATGAACGTAACCGAATTGCCGCCGCCGGGGAAATAGTCAGCGTCGGCCACAGGCATTAGAATACTATCCATAATCTTCTTGATGGATGCTCCGGGCTTTTGTGCCCAATCGAATGCCGCACTGCCGGAGTTGTCACCGTCTACGAGGCCCTTATTGTACCAGTCGGCTTTCTTATCCAGTGATTTGACTCCGATTTTCTTAGCTAATTCTTTAATCTCCCATGCTTCCCAGACTTTACGGAAGTCCATGAACAGGGGCGGATTTCCGCCGGTCAGGTACGTCATGAACAGCATCGTCAATAGTCCCTGCGCATCGGCTTCGGTAGCGTACGGCAGGGGGGCTTTTCGCCCGTTGTGGTCGAAGGTCGAGTTGAACAGGCTCTCCATTACATCGGCGACCGGCAGGGGGATGCCCCGCATGTCGCTGCCCCATTCCAACTGGCTCATGAATCCGCCGCCGACGGCATTCAAATCTGCCATCAGGTCGCGGACGATTAAGTACATCGCCAGCGATTGGTTGAACCGTTCGCTGTCGGCGTCGTCCCTAAGCTCCAAACGCTTGCCGACGTGCCTGTTGATCCAGCCCCGCAGCGTCTTGAGTTCCTTTTCGTTATACGCTTTTTTCTTTAGCATGTCGGCCAGGAGCTTCATATCCAGGCGAGTGATTTCCAGACCGAATGTATTCCTCGTCGGGATAATATGTGCAAGGGCGGTTTCCATTCCCATTGAGTCGTGGCCAAGCACTACGACCCTTCGGCCGCGCAGGGCGACTGTGGTTACAGCGGCATAGCACCAGTCAATCAGATTCTTCGCCGTCTGGTCGGTCATCTTCGGATTGTCACCCGTATCAGGCCATGTACCGACATTCAGAGCAGACATTCGACCGTACTGGGCAAGAGCGCCGTTGAGCGCGTGAGCGTAAACCACGCCGGGCTTCGGGCCGCTGTTGCCACAGGTGATATTGATGGGGACATCAGGTGGAAATTGTTGGAGCAGCGAAATAGCAGTAAGCTGCGGAAACGCCCATGTATCCGGCACGCAAACCAGAATATCAACGCCTGCCTTGCGAAACTGCTGGGCGACAATATCGGCCTGAGCCTCGCCGTCAACTAAAACGGTTGAATAAACAACAGGCACCGGCGTCTTATCCGGCAGAACCACAGAACCGCTAATAACGTCGGCCGCCATCTTTGTAATATTCTGACAACGAGTCCGGCTCGCCTGGTCAATCCGGGGATCGCTCGTAGCAAAAACCCCAATCACCGGAACCTTTGGCGTTGCCTTCCTTATATTCGGTAGATGTTTCGCTTCAATTCTCTGAGCCATTTCAAACGCTCCTTCCCACCTTCTACAAAATTCAGCATTCAGGATTTAAGACCAAACGTGGATGTGTCTTCCAGCATTTTTTTAACGAAATCGAGGAACTGGGCGGCGTAGGCGCCGTTTGCGACTTTGTGGTCCACGGAGATGGTCATGTTCATCAGCTTGCGGACCATGATATTGCCGTTGTTGGGAACGCATGTATCGGATATCTGGCCGATTCCTAATATGCTGCACTGGCCGGGGACTACTATCGGGATGAAATTGTCGATCCCGAACGCACCGAGATTGCTGACGGTAATGCAGCCGCCTTCGACATCTGTTGGGACTAATTTATTGCTGCGTGCCCTCTCGATCAGGGCCTGGCTGTCCAGTGCGATCTGCCGGACGTCTTTTTTATTGACGTCCTTGACAATCGGTGCGACCAGGCCGTCCGGCACGGATATCGCCAGGCCGATGCCGATTGCCTCTGCCAGACGGATTTCTTCGCCGGCAAGCTGGCCGGTCATAATAGGATATTTTTCCAGCCCCATTGCGACCGCCTTCAGGAGAAAATCATTGTAAGAGAGCTTTACATCGCCGGTCTCATTGAGTTTGGTTCGCAACTCGACAAGGTCGGTGACATCCGCTTTCACGGTCAGATAGAAGCACGGGATTTCCTGCTTGGATTTGAGCATTTTCTCCGCTGTGATTCTTTGCAGCCGGTTAACCGGTATTCTCTGGCCTGCTTTGGCCTCTGCGGCGGGAGCTGCCGGGGCGGCGGGCGCTGCTGGTTTTGCAGAAGCCGCTTTTTGGACGTCCTGCTCGGTAATCTTACCGGCGGGGCCCGTACCGGTTACTTTCGCCAAATCCACGCCGAGATCCGCGGCAAGTTTCTTCGCTCTTGGTGAGGCCATTATTCTGCCTGCCGGCTTAGCCGACTCGGCTTTGGTTGGTTCGGCGGCGGGAGTTGCTTCGGCAGTCTGCACGGCTTCGGCCGGCGTGGGTGCGGCGCCCGTTAGCGAATCGACAAAGCTCTGCGGCACATCTTCATCCTTGGCGCCGAGGACTAAAACCGGCGCCCCGACGGGCAGCGTCTCATCGATCTTGGCAAGAACGTACTTAACGAAACCTTCGGCTGGCGATTCCATCTCAAGGGTCGCCTTGTCCGTTTCAATCTCGAAAATTACATCGCCTTTTTTGACCTCGTCACCGACGTTAACCAGGCAGTTGACAACGGTTCCCTCTTCCATCGTTTGCCCGAGCTGCGGTAATCTTACTTCTTTTGCCATTTATAAAATCCTCAATTTGTTTTGTATTGCTTATATTGTGTTGCGTAGACCGGCGGCTTTGCCGCCGGTTGGACCCCCGGTGGAACCGGGGGCTAAATATTTACGAGTTTCTTGACGGTGTCTGCGATTGTCTCGACGCTTGGGATGCTCGCCAGTTCCAGCGGTTCGCTCATTGGCGGCGGCACATCGGCTGCCGCCAGATTGACCGGGGCCGCATCGAGATAATCGAATCCGTGCGAGCCGTCGCTGAATTCGTATTCCATGTACCGCCCGGAGATTTCCCTACCGGCCCCGCAGGTGCAGAAACCTTCGCTGACCGTAATCAGCCGACCCGTCTTACGGACCGACTCGGCGACCGTATCGATATCCATCGGCTTGAGAGTTCGCAGGTCGATGACCTCGGCGTCGATGCCATGCTGCTCGGCGAGAATCTTAGCGGCCTGAAGTGACCACATCGCCATTCTGCTGTAGCTGACAATTGTAGCATCGCTGCCGGCTTTCTTGATATCCGCCACGCCCAGCGGGATAATATAATCGCCTTCGGGGATCGCGCCCAATTGGCCGTATGTCGCTTTATGCTCGATAAAGACGACCGGATTGTCGCTGCGGATAGCGGCTTTGAGCAGGCCCTTCGCATCGTAAGGTGTCGAGGGCATGACAACGTAGAGTCCCGGCGTGTGCATGAGCCAGGCTTCGAGCGATTCGGAATGGTGGGCGGCGATACATCTGCCGACACCGCCTTCGGTTCGCAGTACCATCGGCACTTTTGCCTTGCCGCCGAACATGTATCGGTTAAAAGCCCCGACGTGGACGAGCTGGTCCATCGCGATTGTCACGAAGTCGACGTACATAATCTCCGCTACCGGCCTCATCCCGCGAAGTGCCGCACCGACGGCAGCGCCGGTAATCGCCGCTTCGGAGATCGCCGTATCGATAACTCTATCTGTGCCGAATTCGGTCAGCAGGCCCCGGGTTGCCTGATACGCCCCGCCGTAGAGGCCGACATCTTCACCCATGACGATAACATTTTTGTCCCGTCGAAGTTCCTCGGCCTGAGCGGCGGATACCGCCTGGCCGATAGTCATAACATCCATGCCGAACTTCGACTTAATTTCGCTGCCGGCTTCTTCGGTCGCTGCTTTTTTTGTTTTGGCTGTAGATGAAGCAAGGGCCGCCTCAAAGGCAGCCGTTGCTTGCATAACTTTTACCGAGGTTGCCTTATCGGAAGCGACCAGCTCAGCCGGGTAAGTCTCCTCGACGTAGACATCCTTTGTCAGATCGGCGGTGTTCGGCCAGGGGCTGTCCAGGCCGAACTGCGTCGCAGCTTCGATTGCTGCAAAGGCCTTGTCCTTAATTTCATCCAACTGCTCCTGCGTGCAGAGCTTCTCGCCGAGAAGCTTCTTGCTCAAAACAGTAATCGGGTCTCGCTCGTGCCAGGTTTTTTCCTCGGCCTTGGTTCGATAGGCGCGGGGGTCGCTCCGGCTGTGCCCATACCAGCGGTAGGTCTTGGCCTCGATAATCGTCATCTGGGTATTTTTTCTTGCGTTTTCGACAGCGGCTCGGACAGCAAGAAAAACGCCAACTGTATCCTGGCCGTCGATAATCATCGCCGGTAAATCATAAGACGCCGCTCTTTGGGCGATGTCCTCGATATTACTTGCGCGGACCGCTCCTTCGATTTCGCTGCCGGAGAACGGAACGCTCATTCCGTAAAGATTATTCTCGATAATTGCCACCAGCGGCACGGCTAAAGTCGATGCCATATTCATTGCTTCATGAAAACTGCCGGTGTTGGTGGAACCGTCGCCGAAAAATGAGAGAACGACCTTGCCGGTATCTCTATATTTCTCCGCCAGTGCCGCACCGACCGCCGGGGCCTGATTGCCGCCGACGATGCCGGTCGAACCGAGATTGTTGCATTTATCGACGTCGGCGATGTGCATCGAGCCGCCTCTACCCTTACAGTAGCCGGTTTCTTTGCCCATCAGCTCGGCCATCATCTGGTTCCAGTGGTTCTGGCGCTGCTCTTCGCTGTCAGCGTATTTGTTGCCGATAGCTCCGCAGTGGCCGTGGCCGCGGTGGGTAGAGCCAATCACATCCCCTCGCTCAATCGCGGCGATGGCACCGACTGCGACTGCTTCCTCGCCGGCGTAAAGATGTGAAGCGCCTTTGATAATATTCTGGCCCAAAAGATCGAACACCTTCTCCTCGAAAAAACGAATTTCGTAAATCGTCCGAAGCCAGTCGGTTACATCATCAAGGCCGACAATACCATCTTTAATAAGGTCTTTTACCTTTGAGACCGGTTTCTTTCGAGTATCATCAATAGCAAAACCCATTCTTCAAATCTCCTGTAAAATTCAATTTTCGAGGGCAAAACCCCGGAATTGCCCCGCCGATAGCATTAAAAAGCAATATTATAGCATATCATGTCTCAGGAAAGCAACTGTAGGATTCACATTTTGCCTCTTTTTTTACAGAACCAGCAGTTCCAGGGCAAGCAATTTTGCTTGATGGCCGGGCGGCGCGTACATACAATCGTGCCGTCATCCCGGTTTTCCGGTCAGGAGGCGGCTGGGTAGAAAATAGTTTGAAATCTGTAATATCAGGACTGAAAAATGGGAAATGAAGAGAGATTTACAAATAGCACGTCTAAGATAAAACCGAAAATCCTGTTTCATTTTTTGTGCGTTTTCTGCCTGATCCTGGCCGGCGTTTCGATTTCGGCCGGCGAGAATCCTCGAACCGGGTCTTCTGTTGATTTTGACCATGGCCGGCTCGAAGTATCGGAAAATAAGCGATTTATTGTCCATGAGGATGGGACGCCTTTCTTTTATCTCGGCGATACCGCCTGGGAGCTTTTCCACCGGCTCGGCCGCGACGAAGCGGAAAAATATCTCGAAATCCGGAGAAAGCAGGGCTTTACCGTGATTCAGGCCGTGGTGCTTGCCGAGTTGGATGGACTCAACACGCCGAATGCTAACGGCGACAGGCCTTTGATTGATAACGATCCGGCCAAGCCAAACGAGGCCTATTTCAAACACGTGGACTGGATTGTCAACAAGGCCGAAGAAAAAGGAATCTATATCGGCATGCTTCCCACCTGGGGCGACAAAGTGACAAAGGCATGGGGCAAAGGGCCGGTCATTTTCACCAATGACAATCTCGATGATGCGCGAGCTTACGGCGGATTTCTCGGCGCTCGCTATAAAGACAAGCCCAATATTATCTTGATTCTCGGCGGGGACCGGATAGCGGATAACGCCGTGAAAATCTGGCGGGCGATGGCAGCGGGCATCAAACAGGCAGATCAGGGCTGGCATCTAATGACCTATCATCCGCAGGGCGGCAATTCCTCGGCAAAATGGTTCGGTAATGATGATTGGCTGGATTTCAACATGCTCCAGTCAGGCCACGACCGGTTTGACAGACCGAACTATGAGCCGATATCGAAGGATTATAACCGCAAGCCCGTCAAACCGTGCGTAGATGGCGAGCCCCGCTACGAAGACCACCCCGTCAACTGGGACCCGAAGAACGGCTGGTTCGGTGATTTCGACGTCCGGCAGGCGGCGTATTGGTCGCTTTTCGCAGGGGCGTTCGGTCATACTTACGGCTGTCACGACATCTGGCAGATGTACGCTCCCGGACGACAGCCAATTTCTTCGGCACGGAACAACTGGTACGATGTGCTGGAACTGCCGGGCGCCTGGGATATGATGCATGTTCGCAATCTTATTGAGTCGCATCCATTTATGACTCGCGTGCCGGATCAGTCGCTGATTGTTGGAGACCCCGGCAGTGGGGCGGAACATATCCAGGCAACCAGGGGCGAGGATTATGCCTTTATATATCTGCCATACGGCCAAAAGGTTGGCGTGGTCCTCGATAAGATTTCCGGCGAGAAAGTCCGGGCCTGGTGGTTCGACCCGCGCACAGGCCGGGCCGAATCCGCTGGCACGTTTGACAATCAGGGCACACGGCAATTCGATCCGCCCAGCGAGCAGAAAAGGGGCAACGATTGGGTCCTCGTGCTGGACGATGCGAGCAAAGATTACCCACCGCCCGGTTCTTGAGCCGACACGAAATCCCAATGGCCTGAAGTAAAACAACAAACATTTCTTATGTACGGCAGGAATTATATCACTGCCCAGCAGTCTACCTGGTTAAGCGTCTTCGCTTTCCCGCTGTTCTTTGTCGCTTTTAACCTGGCTCATCGCTGCGAGTCCGCCTATCGCTCCCAGGTTCATTGTCTCCAATGCCGAGCTGGGCACGATAATCATCGATCCTTTTTCTTTCAGGCCCTCGAAAAGCATATTCATGCCGCGAAGGTGCATCGCCCCCGGATTCGATTCGTACTGCTTGGCGGCTTGTACGAATTTTTCGGCTATTTCTGTTTCCGCAGTTCCAAGGATGACGCGTGCGTGACGTTCACGTTCGGCCTGGGCTTCCTTGGACATGGCATCTTCGAGGTCCTTGGGCAGAATTATGTCACGAATTTCCACGGACTGTACGGTTATGCCCCAGGGATTGGTTTTTTCGTCGAGGATTTCCTGGAGTCTCTTGCCGAGCTTTTCGCGGTGGGTAAGCAGCTCGGATAGCTGGTGTGTCCCGATGATGTCACGCAGGGCGGTCTGGGCCGAAAGGACGATGGCTAAGTAAAAATTCTCGACTTCGAGGATGGCTTTCTTGGCGTCCCAGACCATCCAGAAGCAGATTGCATCGACATTGACGGGGACTGTGTCCTTGGTGAGAGTGGACTCGGAGCTGAAGTCGGTCGAGCGTATGCGCATATCGACGGACCGGACGACACTTTCGATAATCGGGATGATAAAGAATGGGCCCGGACCTTTGAGGGAACGGAATTTGCCGAGCCTCAGGACTACGGCACGTTCCCACTGGTTGGCGATCTTGATGCCGAAAAAACAGATATTCGCAACCAGGGCGGTGACAATAATGATGTAGATATTCCATTGCTGCCAGGTGCCTTCGATGAGCCTGTTAAGGCAGGCGCCGGCCAGTACGACGACAGCAGCGGCGAGAGCGGCGACCCAGTTCAGGGATACTGCTTCGGCTTCCAACTGCGACGTTGCCTTGTACTCACGAGTGATGCTTTGCTGGGTGAAATTGGTTTCTCTTTTTTCAGCCATTTTCGAGTCTCCTTTGCATATGAGTAACGATTTCTCTAAGAGTAAAACCGTATTGATTGCCGCGAGCGACGAGTTCGTCGCATATTTGCCGCAGCATACGTTTCTTCTCGTCCTCACCGATTTTGACCTTTTGGTCACTGACAAAGGTGCCTGTCCCTTGTTGCGTGTCAAGTATTCCCAGAATTTCCAGCTCGGAATAAGCCTTGCGAACGGTGTTGGGATTAACCTGCAGATGCACTGCTAATTCTCGAACCGTAGGCAACTGCTCGCCGGGCATGAGACGGTTCGAAGCGATGCCGTAGCGAATCTGGTCCACAATCTGGCGATGGAAGGGCACGCCGCTTTTCAAATCCAGCTTGAATTCAACCATATATAATTCTCACTCAATATCACAAAATACTATTAAGCTATAACTATAGTGTAATAGTATTATAGCACAATAAGCCAACTTGTAAAGAAGAAAATATAATATTTTCATTTTTTTCCACATCCGGCAGGAGTAGATTCACGGAACGATTTTTCTCTTTTTCCCACCCTTTTGGTCGGTGCGGGAGAGCGAAATTGGCTTTGTTTGGCTTTGTTTTTTCGCAGCAGGAAAGAGCCAAAACTTCCGCAACACCTTTTATATTAGATATTTACATTCATTTGCCCCTTTGCAAATTGGCTTTGTTTTTTCAAATGGCCTTTCAACCCCCAGAAAATCTGGGGGCTAACTAAGATTGGCTTTGTTTGGCTTTGAATTGGGTTTGTTTTTTCGCCGGCCCAAAGCGTGAAATTCTTCATAATCACCTTTCATATAGATACTTAAGCTCATTTTGCTCATTCGTAAATTGGCTTTGTTTTTTCAAATAGCCATGCCGGAAAAGCTCCGGATTGACTATTTTCTATTGATTATTGACTATTTTTCATTCTCTATTCAAAATTCAAAGTGCGATATACTACATACGATATACGACATACGAATATGTTATCTATAATACGAAATCAAAGCTTAAAAGGCGGGAAAAATCTCAAAAAATCTCCACTACACGGCATTCATTATCCTGCCATAGAAGATGCAGAGCAATAATCAATCAACAGTAATCGTTTTAATAAAACAAGTGGTGTTCATGAATATAGGTTCACTAAGAAGGATACTGGGAACCACGAAGAAATACGTAAGACGTCCCCACAATTAACCGGAGGGTTTTGAAACATGGCAATACAAGATGATAACCGGAAGATTTAATACTTGACCCCTTGTAGCCTCTTGAGATTCCATTATTCTGTCATATAAAGGTCGCTGAATCATTATTAAAGTTGTTGTACAGTGACAGGTTCATCTTCATCATTGACTTTCAATTGGAAGTCTACCCCATTGTACCAGATAGTGACTTCAGGTCTTAGATATATGCAGATGTTAATATGGAACTCCGTTTGCTCCCATATCTGGCCATTGCTCAGCTTGTATATATTGCCGTATTCAAAACCGTCAAACTCATTGATGATAGTAGCCTCAATTACCCCACCACAATTTAGCTTTCTGCACAATAATGGCTCTTCCACACCCTCGATGAACAGCTTGTGGAATTGGCCATTGGTCAGGACAGTGACATCTGGTCTCACTTCAAGTTCAAGCAAGATGACTACGTCAAAGACTTCATATATATTCTTTGATTTCGTCTTGAATATTGTTCCTTTCCTGATTCTTCTGACTCTACCATCAATAGCAGTCGTCTCGAACACTTGCCAACCACTTGCTCCTGTGCTATTGTAGGCGCTGCCTCTGTCCACAGATGCAATCTGTAATTGTCGCTGACTTGCCGCACCTCGATATGAAGAGCCAAAGACTTGTCTCCCACCTCCCCCTCCATGCAGACCTGCCAGAGATTTCAATTTAGTTCTTTTATGAGCAGACAAGAACACAGTTTGCGAATTAGGGTCATAGTAATAACCTTCCTTTTCCCAATATTTTATCGTGTCCAGTTCATTAACTTTTTTGTCCATTTCTTGTGCTGTCATTAAATTGGGATCGAATTCGTATCCTTCATCTTGCCAGTATCTTGCCCTGTCAATATCTTTAACCTTTTGGTTTATTTGGCTCATTGTCATTGAGTCAAAGTCAAAGACATAGCCTTTTTCGTTCCAGTGCTTTGCTGTCCGTATAGCCAAGGCTCTTTCATACATTTGATAGCAAGTCATGGTATTGGGATCAAAATCGTATCCTTGTTTCTGCCAGTTATTTGCACAATCAATTGCTCGTTGTTTCTCTATAGGTATATTTTTTGAATTATTGCTACAGCCAGCTATTACAAAAACTAACACTGACATTATCATCCAAATAAAAAGTACGTAAACAGTTACCGCCAATTGGATTTTCAAGAACAAATGCTTTTTTTGTTTAACCGTATCGTTCATTTTGATTTTCCTCTAAGTAAGACAAAATACCCCAAGATGAAAGAATAATCCCGCTTTCAATATGTCGGCTATTTCAGAAGTTGATATAACGTGTGGACTACCTTCTTTTAGGAATTACGTATAACTACGTATTTTTCCAATAGGAAGCCTTGTTTATTGTTGGGAAAATGCCTGTAAACCGACCTAAATCAGATTCCGATAAGATTCGCACGAACGCGAGGAGAGCTTTCATTCCGTTGTGCCGGGAGTGAAAGATTTTTATCTATAGGTATTTACTTTTTTTGCTTACTAATTTTTTTCGGAAGGCTTCGGATTCCCAGTTGTTTATGAATTCCTGCCGGCGTTTGTTCAGGGCGAGGACGCCGCCGAAGTTTGCTGTGTGCATCCGGATTATGAGTGAGCTTAATGCTTCCATACCTGGCTATTCACATGGGATGCCCTGTCCGTGCAGAAGTCCTTTCATGTAACCGATTGCATAAATCTTACCCAGCGTCCCGTATCCGGTAGATCTTCCATCGGTTTCGGTTCCCATTGCAGGGGCGTGGTCCGGCCGGATTGGGCCGTCGAAACCGTTCTCATATAAGATTTTCATGATTTTACCCATATCCGTGGGGCCATTGTCATGGAATGTTTCGTGGAATTTCTCTTTTGTGCCTTCGACGTCGCGGAAATGTACGAAAAAGATTTTATTCTGCCGACTCCACTCTTTGGCAAGGGCGTAAATATCCTCGCCCATCAATTTGAAATTCGCGTGGCAGAATGTTATCCCGTTCATGGGGCTTGGTACCATGTTCATAATTTTACGGAAGTTGGCAGCGCTTGTACAAATGCGGGCGATATTTCCCAGAGGTGATATCGGCGGATCATCCGGATGTAGTGCCATCTTGACTTTGTACTTGTCGGCCACGGGGATGATTTCTTTGAGAAAGTACTCCAGATTTTCCCATACCTGCTCTTCGCTTATCGGCTCATCGCTTCGGCGCCGGCGGGATCGCCTGCTATCGGTATTATCCGGATTATTAAAAGACTCAAGGTCAAATTCACTCGTTACGGCACCGCCTCGATCGGGCAATCTGTTGTTGGTGCGTATCCAGCCGATGCCGACCATCCAATTGTAGCAGATCATGTCAAGGCCGACCTGGTTCATAGCCTGTATTGCCGTTTTAAAGTCCTGTATATCTTCGTCACGTCCATCGGCTCCTAATTTAATTCTCCAATGGTTGATAGGCGGGCCTTCGAAGCCGGCGATTTTGATCCCGACTTCCTCATATCGTGCTTTCTGCCCGGCCAATTGTTCGGCGTATTGCTCGACAGTGCCGCCTCTTCTCAGACCTCTGGCGCCGGTTATCACATGCGTGACTCCCATTTGTCGGCCTAAAGTTTGCAAGTCTCCTCGGCCCGACATAAGGGCGAGCTTAATTCGGTTTTTTCTTTCTCCCGCGGATGAGCCCGGCTGCGCAGCCGATGCGGAAATGCTCGACGATGTTGATACTGCGCCCGCCCCGGCGATTGCTGCCAATGCACCTTTCATCCAGTCTCGGCGTGTAAGTTTCGACATAATTTATTCTCCTATAGTTGCGGTAATCCATCATTGAATCGATCATTAATATAGCCCGGAATTTCCAACTCGGTGATAGAGCATTTTGTTGCTCGTAGCGAAGACTTGTCACATATCTCGCCAATAGAAGCACAGGCTTGCCAGGATAACGGCCGCTATGGTCGGCAGCCCGTATCCCAGAGTCACGCGGAACACGGAAAAGTCGTCGAATTTTTCGCCCTCGAAGAAATCGGGCTTGCTCGCCTTTGGCTTAGGCTGGACGCTGGAAAAGACGCTGAAAAAGTTGGACACCTGGTCGGTAAAAGCATCGGCATCCTGTACGTTGGCATTGTCCTTCGCCTTCTCATCGGTCTCTCGCCAGGAGCGGCGAAGCTGTGTTGATATCGCCCGGTTCAAACTGATCGGCGAGAACTCCTCTAATGAGAAGACGCTCAAAATCAGGCCGATCGGGTACCAGACGAAGATAAGCACTACCACCGCCAACAGCGGCTTTCGCAGCAGTGTCCCGGTGAGAAATCCCAGCGACACGAGGAAAGTCAGTACGAGTCCGACCACAAACAGAGCGGTAACAATTCCATAGACAGTCACTGTGTCCTCCGGCACAGGGCGTTTTGCCAACATTACGAGCACTATCGCCGGGACTATTACAACCAGGTAGACACTCAACACGAGCACGACCCGGGCCGACCATGTGGCCAGCAGGTATTCAAAGCGGCTCACAGGCCGGCTCAAGATACCGTCGGCCAGCGTTTCGGTTCGCGATCCCGATACCGGGGTGACTCCGAGCACCACAACAACAAAAAACCAGGGGAACACAAGGTACGGAAACAAGAGTGACGCGATCAGCGTGCCGTCCTGGAAGTTAGCCCAGTTCGCGCCTACCAGCAGTAAAGTCAACAGCACAGTGGCCCCCAGCCAAAGACGGACCAGCCGACTGGACCACAAGGTTTTCATGTCATGCTGGAGAATCGCCATGTAGGGCATCATTCGCGTGCCGATCTTCGAAGTTTTAGCGGTGGAATCCATGGGCCTCGTCCTCTTGCAGCAATTGGAGATAAGCATTTTCGGTCGCATTCTGGCCGGAATGGATTGCCTGGAGCGAAAGATTGCCCGCGTCGATAAGTTTAAGGACATCGGCCAGCGAGCGGGAGCGACTGCGTCCTTCGGCAATTCGTACAAGCAATGCCTGGCCGGCGTCAACCGTCGTATCAACGCCTTTCAGGTTAGCTGCCTCGCGGGCGAGTCGCCGGACATCTTCCGCTTCGCCTTCCAGCTCCAGGGTGAAATCGTGCTGGCGAAGACGCAGCTTCATATCCTGCATCGAGCCGGTATAAATCATGCGCCCTTCGTGCATCACGCCCAGGTGATCGCAAATCTGATCAATGTCACTTAGGATATGTGTGGCAACGACAACGGTTTTAGTCTTTCGAAGTTCGCGGATGAGTTCCAGCGTGAATCGCCGGGCGGATGGATCCAGACCCGCAGTGGGTTCGTCCCAGAGCAGCAGCGGTGGATCGGCGACAAGCGAGGCGGCAATTCCCAGGCGAGTACACATCCCGGTAGAAAAGGTCTGGATCCGCTGATCGGTAGCCCCGAGCAGTCCCACGGCGCGAAGCAAGGCGGATATTCGCGGCTTGCGAACCTCACCCGGCAGCCGAGACAACCTGCCGAGAAGGTCGAGGTATTCGATGGGCCGCAGGTTGCCGGGCAATTTCGGATTTGTGGGAAGATAGCCAATCTGAGAACGGACAGAAACCGCATTGGGCCCGCATGACTTGCCGAAAACCTGCGCCTGGCCTGCAGTGGGACGCTGCAATCCTAACAAAAGACGCAGTGTTGTCGTCTTGCCCGCACCGTTGGGGCCTAATAATCCGAAGACAGAACCACGCGGCACTTCCAGATTCATGTCGTTGACCGCAATTAGCCGTTGACTGTAAATCTTCGTCAAATGCTCTGTGCGAATCGCCAGTTCCATTCTAACTTCCTCACCCGCACCTGGATGCGGGGACATGTCATTATCTTCCCATATCAATCATACATACATTTTTCAGTTTTTGAGCGGTTCCAGGCAAACTCGCTCTGGATATCATCATTGTAAGGACTTGTTCGGCACGATCAAGCTATTCTTGACCCGGAATCTCAGATGAATCATAAGTGTGTTGGTCATCTCGTTATATGGTTTGCTGATTGTCCATGAATCTGTTATTATGGAGTCTATCCGGTCAACAAAATACCTCGTGCTCTTTTATCCGGGATTTCACATATACACTTCAGTGAAAGCTTCAGGTCTCATGATAATATAATATCATCTTAATTTCAACAATATTCCGGCAGACTCAACATACTATGTCGTAACTAACCGAAAAATCCAAATAAACATGACGAAGAGTAGATTTTCTTAAGCTATGATTGGCATTTACTTCTTTGTGCTGGCTAATTTTTTTCGGAAGGCTTCGGATTCCCAGTTGTTTATGAAATTTTCCTGTCGCTTGTTCAAAGTGAGAATCCCGCCCATTCTATAGGCGTTGGTTCGAATGAAAATCGAGTACAGCACAATGTCCCGTACGGTCGGAGCAATCTTTTCGGTCCCGGCGACAAAGAGGCCGACGTCTTTGACAAGAAACGCTGCAGCGGTTTTTTTGCCCTTTTGTATCTGTTGTTTAAGCCGGCCGGCAATACTTCGCGAATCGCATTTCTCAACCCACATCGCAGGGCCGTTGGCATAAACCAACTCATCGGGTGTTAAAGAACCGGAGAGCATTTTCTTTGCATCTTTTTGATTTAAGAAATCGGCGATAGCATCGTTGTAATAATACCATATCTGTTGGTGCTTTCTTAAGGCTTTCGAGCACGCCCGTTCAATGCAGAGCTTAAAGTCGCGGATTTTTTCCTGCTCGATGGCTTTCGCACTTCCTACCTTAGGTTGTTTCAGTTTGCTGTTGCAGCGTTTCATTACGCTGCGAACAAGCCGCAATGCGCCGGCGGCGGTTTTGCACGTAATGAATAGGCCGTGTTTTTCCAGGAAAAGAATGGACGGCTTCTTACCGAATTTGTCCTGATAGCTATTCACAAGCCGGGCGATTTTTTTGGCGAGCATAAAACCGGGATCCGTGTAAGGGACCCAAAGGGGCGGGAGAGTTTCGTCCTTAAAAAGCTTTTCGAGTTTTGCTTTTCCGTTTTTCGCATTTACATAAGCCCCGGCGGCACTCGGATGCAGATGAATTACACAGGTATTCAGGCAGGCATGCAGATGGGCTTCCACAGACGGGCGGGCAATTGTTTTAATTTTATCATCGCAGGCATCAAGCAGCATGTTTACGACCTTAGGCTCGCGAGTGGATGCATCCAGTTTAGGCAGCGATTTATCCTTTAGTATGGCAAGGACCGGTTCGAGGCGCATTCTCCGCCAGCCTTGTTTTTGATTCATATCCTTAAGGGCCGTGCCGCTTGCCTTGATATACATATACTTACCATCGGGCGTCTTTACAGAGGTATTACCACCTCCGCCCTGAACGAGCGTTGGATCCCCTCCGGTTTCATTCGATATTCTTATCAAATCCGCCATTGCCTTATTCATTATCACATACTCCTTTATCGTTTATTTGACAGTCAAAAATGCAAAGTGACTAAAGTGCCTAAAGTTAAGAGCGGCGCTGCCCCACTTTAGCTCACTTTAGGCACTTACAACATTAGTTCACTTCTCATCATCTTGGCGTGGCATCCGGCAAGCCACCGTCTACAGGTATCGTGGCGCCTGTTGTAGGTGTTTGGCGCGTGGCAAAGAACAGCACGGCATTGGAAACATGCCGGCCCGTAATTTTAGCTTTCAGCAAATTCCTGTTCTGGTAGTATTCCTGCAAACCTTTCTCATCGAGTCCCCGCGCCCGCATTCGGTCCGGCCCGACTTCGGCCCATAGCCCTGATTTGTACTTGCCCTCAGAGAACACTCCGTCCGGCGCAACCATATTTACGCGAACGCCGTATTGTGCTAATTCAAGACTGGCAATACGCCCCAACTGGTGGGCGGCCGCTTTTGTGGCGCTGTAAGCACCGAAGCCGGCGCCGGGACTGGGAACGTTCTTCGTCGATACGATAATAACGTCACCCCCGGTGCCCTGAAGGATAAAGTGCCGGGCGATTTCACGAAGCGTCAGAAAAGTACCTTCGATATTAACTTTTTCGAGTCTGCGGAAGTCATCGAGGTCTATGTCCTTCAAAAATGAGACCAGCGGGATGCCGGCATTTACAACCACAATATCGATTCCGCCCCAGGCCAGAGAAACGCTTTCAAGGCCGCCGGCAACAGACTCTTCATCAGTGACATCGATTGGAATTCCTATCACGCGGTCGCCGGCTGTTTGCTTCAGATCAGCCGTGAAACTATCGAGTTTCTCGCCCGGAAGGTCGGTAGCTGCCAGGTGGCAGCCCTTTTCCAGCAGCCCACAGCAAATGCCGTATCCGATTGCTCCCGCGGCACCGGTAACCAGCGCGACCTTATTGCGAAGAGGCAAATCAGAACTATCATCCTTTCGCTCGATATAAAGTATCCCAAGTTCACGAAGGCATACGATTTCAGGTTTACAGCCGTGCCGTTGTGAATAATCTGAAATCATGTCGCTTAATTGTTTGTGGAGAGTTTCCGGCTCGGCGTTATAATCCGCATCGCTTAAGAAAAGCGGGGGATTCTTGCCCTTCGTTAAAGGTGAAGGATATCGCTGTGCTTCGGCATTTTTTTCCGTTTTGGCGAAATCTATAGCTTCTTTACTCGTCAGGGATTTCAAAATGACGGGCTTATACGGTATATCCTGCTCACCTGTCGGCTTTGCCAGAAGTCCGCGAATAGTCGGCGCTATTTTAGCTAATCTTCTCAAAGAATACGGTTCTGATGAATCATTCTTCACAATAGTATATCCAAAATCTCAGCTAACGTTGTGCTCACAGATCTTCACTACTTCTCTATGCAACGCAAAACCTTGAGGATCTGTGTGCTACCGCTGGTATTGTGTGTTGTCAGTTCATTTCCAAAAATGCCACCATCTCTTTGTTTTGTTTCGCCGTGCTTGATCATCTTTGAGAGAGGCTGACTGACTGGGTGGGATTGCTCCCCATATTACAAAACAGCCTCCTCGATTGTCAGACGTGTTAGACTCGACCCTGTAGTTTCCACTGTAAACTGCGGCGTAGACTCCCTTTGAAAGCTTGTTTTCTATGCAGAGAGCTCGAAGAAAGGTACTGTTATGGGCGAAAGTTGGATTACTAAGCCATACTCCTATGACGCCACCGTTTGGGTCTTTGACTAATGAATACTCAGCCATCTCAATTCCTCATTTTGTGAGATCGCACGTTTCGACTAACTGGTGCCACGTACAAGGTGTCCGAGTGCAACCACTTGTTCATAAAATATCGTATAGTTTATATCGTATTGGGTTTTGCGTCAATTACACAATAAAAAGCATTGGCTAAAGTTTCTCATACAATCTACATTATGACACTCGTTCTGCATCGTTTACAGCACTTATCATAAACTTTGCGTTTTCCAGCGGTGTTTTGCCATCGAAGACCGCGCTTCCTGTAACTATGATATCGGCATCCATTCGAGCGACATCTGCTATGTTATCGCGAGTGATTCCACCGTCAACACCTATAAGAATATCTTTCTTTGCGTCGCTTAGCATTGTTCTTATTCGACTGAGCCGTCCCTGAGTAGAAGGGATGAGCTTCTGCCCGCCCCAGCCGGGATTGACTGCTAAGAGAAAAACCATTTCCAGCTCATCAATAAGCGGCGTAATAACTTCAAGGGGTGTGCCGGGATTCAGAGCGATGCCGCGCAGGATTCCTCTGTTCGGATCGTTGGTATTGGTCATTTTTCCCAGCTTCTGCAAAACACGATGTATGTGACGGCATGACTCAACATGTACTGTAATCATATCGGCGCCGGCGGCAACGTAGCTTTCAAGCTTATCGAGAGGATCTTCTATCATCAGGTGTATGTCTTTTAGCAGGGGAGTTTTTACAGCCTTGATAAAGTCTGGTCCGACAGTCATCATCGGGCAAAAACAGCCGTCCATAACGTCAACGTGCAACAGTTTAACGCCTGCCGTGTCCATGAGCTTTAACTCTGGGCCGAGTGACATTAAATCCGCGGTAAGGATTCCCACGCTAATAAGCGGGGATGATTCACGAATCTGCTCTAAGAGAGGTTTATCCGGCATTTTCAATTACAACCCTTCTGCTTAAGTGTGTTTTCTTCATTCCAAAAGCTGCCCAAATCTTGATTTCATCCACTCAAGGACCTCCTGTGCCGCTTGTCTTGCTTCAGTAGCATCGTCGATCTTCAACGTCAATTCATCTCCAGGATAACGAACCTCTACAGCGTAAGGATTAAGCAGAGCAAGCGCCTCTCGCAACGATTCGGCAAGGACGTCATATTCAACAACTTTGTCTAAGATAACAAACAAGTTATGTGTTATCGGATATTCGCAGGCGTGCGCGACAAGAAAACCTTTGAGTAGTTTTTCGGCAGCCTGCTGGCAGTGAAAACAGACTGTGTCATAAGGGACTTTATCAGCGATAAGATTATTGTCGGCGTTTAATAAATCACTTTTTGCCTTATCGAACCATCGCCCGGCATATTCAAGCTTTTCATCCATACAGCTTTTTCCCTTCCCGCAGTACGGTGGAGATGAATGAAAGCTTGAACTGGCTCTCTTTTTCAACTTCTTTAGGAGTATAAACCAGAATGTCCATCGGAAAAGGATATGGTTTGAACATGAGGTGTAGTTGGCGGCTTCTTTTATATCTTGGCAAATTACTTTCAGCAATCACCAGCAAATCAACATCGCTATGTTTTCCGGGTTGGTTTCGGGCGTATGAGCCGAAAAGAATCACTGCCTTAGCATTGATTTGTTTCCCAATTTTTCCGGCAACATTTTCAATTTCATTGAAACTTACCATAGCTCGATGATAATTGTCCTTATATGTTATTGCAATAATTTTTCTGTGTGTTTAATTGTTCTCTTCGTTTTTAAGAGTTTCGTACATCTCAAGGGCGTCGGCCGGTTTCAAATTTTCATGGACGACCTTATGAACCGTCTGCATCATTGCTTTGGGCGCGTCGGCCTGGAAAATATTTCGTCCCATATCCACGCCCGATGCTCCTCCCTGTATGGCATTGTAAGCCATTGTCAGGGCATCGAGCACGGGAATTTTCTTTCCGCCTGCCATCACAATCGGAACCGGACAGGAAGCTGTTATCGTTTCAAAGCCCTCCGGCACGTAATAAGTTTTGATAATCTGTGCGCCAAGCTCGGCACACATTCGGCAGGCCAGGCGGAAATATCTTGCATCTCGCACCATGTCTTTACCCACTGCCGTGACCGCCATCGTAGGAATGCCGTATCGAAGCCCCATATCCACCAGCCGAGTCATATTATGCACCGAGCGGGTCTCAAACTCGCCGCCGATAAAGACCTGTAAGGTAATCGCCGCGACGTTCATCCGAATGGCATCTTCGATATCGACGGCTAATTCTTCGTTCGACAATTCCTTGAGTATGCTCGGGCCGCCGCTGCACCGCATCACAACGGGTTTGGTCAACGAAGGCGGTACGGTGGTTCGCAGAATTCCCCGGGTCAGCATTATAGCGTCGGCATAGTACATGAGCGGCACGATAGTCAGGTCAATTCGCTCAAGCCCCGTCGTTGGGCCCTGAAAATAGCCGTGATCGATCGCAAACATTACCGTTCGACCCGAATCGGGATTGAATATCCTTGAGAGCCGGTTTTTCATGCCCCAGTCAAGAGAGCCGGATCCTTTTAGGAAAAAGCCCGGTGTCTTCATCGGAGTGTCTTCGTAAAACTTTTTCGCTTCTTTTACTGCATCGGTATCAGCCATGATTCTGTCCTTTCTTTCGCTTAAGCGGCGTCTTGCTTTTCGGCCCCGTTGTCTTTCCACATCAATGGAGTCGCGGCGACGAACCAGACGATCGTGGCCAGTAGCATGAGCCATTTGACCGTGTTTAGCTCCATTCGGCCCGCGAGGAAAATAATCGAGGGCAGCGTCAAACCGATTAGTGCCAGCAGTGAGACTATTTGCAAAATAGAACGCATAATAATTTCTCCTTTTATACCGCTATACGGGGCGGATCTTTTTCTGATATAATTTGCTCAGGACGACATACAAAATGGCCGTGACGAACCAGCCGGGCAGGGAGACAAAGAAAATCTGCAAGCCTGCGTATTTTACCAATATCCATGCCGTGGCTAATGTCACGAACCATGCAAGGCCGGCCGCCCAGTTGAAGGTTTTGCCGCTCAGCTCGGCGTAGTAACTTTGCAGCCCGAACTTGCGGATAAGCCAGAAGTCCACGAATATCACCGCGCCCATCGGCATCAGAACCAGGCCGTACAGTGCGACAAAACCCAGCAGCTTCATCGCAATGGCCGGGAACATCCCCGAGATCGTCGCAATCGCGCCGGTAATCAGTGTCACCTTGAAACGGGACGATTTCGGTGAGAGAGCCTGGAAAGCGAGCCCCGCGCGATAGATGGTTGGGTTGGCGGTAGTCCAGCCGGCGATAATCACACATAGCAGACCGGCAATTCCCGCGGCGCGAAACGCCAGCGGGCCCGGCAGCACATCTATGTCGGCAGGGTCGAGGTGCAATTGATAAGCATAGAGGATCGAAGCGCTGATCCATGCCATGAAGTGCCCAACGTACATACCCGCGCCGCTGGCGACGCCGTACCAGGACTTTTTCGCGAATCGGAACACGGACAGATCGCTCATTCCGATGTGCATGGCCATATTGCAAAACCATGCGAAGAACAAGACGTGCCAGAAGGTGAATTTGACTTGTCCCTCCTGAGGATCACCGCCCACCCAGATATGCTCCTTTGCTAATTGCCACGTATCGCCGAGTGACCCAATATCGGCATTTGTGGCGACGACGAACTGGCGAAGGCCGATGAATCCGAACGCGAGGAAGACCAGGACCATCCACGGGGCGGCCACGTTTGCGAACTTTGACACGGTTTGGTAGCCGTAGGCGGCGACGATGGCGATAAGCCCGCCGGCCACTGCGACGGCGAGGACCCAGCCAACGCTGTTGGGATACAGGTCATTAAGGCCCGGCATTTTGAAATTGAACCAGACGCCGATTGCCGTTGCAGAGACGGTTACCATCGCCCCTGCGAGGAAGCAGAACATCACGCCGTTGGCAAGGTTGTATAGCGTCACGAGCTTGCGGCCGCAAATCTTCTCCAGTTGATAGTAGAGCGTCAGGCGGCTTCGCGTGGCTATCGGTGCACACATAAACATCCAGCTAAGGACCGCAAGGGCGTTACCGAGCAGAAGGCCCATGATAAGGTCATAAGCACTGACTCCCGCGGCGACAAATAGCGGCCCGAGCATTAACTCGGTCCCGGCACAATGTTCGCCGGCGTACATTCCAATGAAGCTCTTGAAGCCGAGCAGCGCACTCTTCGGCACCGGCTCACGCTCGAACTCACTTCCTTCTTGCGTTTGCTGCGACTGCTGATCCGTATCCATGCCGTCTCCCTTACTTTTTAACAGTGATAAGTATCCGTTCTACCCGCGTTTGCTGAGAACATTCTTTTCGTAGGCTCTGGTCTCATCCAGCCATGATTCGCCGGCCGGAGTCTCCATTTTTGTGCAATAGTAATCCCATACCGCTCCGAAGGGCAGTGTCTTAAGCTCTTCCTGCATTGCCAGGCGTCCGGTGTAATCACCTTCAAGCTCCATTTTACGTAACATTTCCGAAGGTTCCAGCAGGGCGATTAAGAGGGCCTTTATCATACACCGTGTCCCTATCACCCATGCCGCGATGCGGTTTATGCTGGCGTCGAAAAAGTCCAGGCCGATGTGCACGCGTTCGAGATAATCGCCGCGAACGATTTCCTGCGCGATGGCGCGCAGCTCGTCCGAGAGAATCACTACGTGGTCGCTATCCCAGCGTACGCCCCTGCTGACGTGTAGCAGGATTTCATCGAGAAAGGTCATTACCGATGATATCTTGTCGGAGACGACCTCCGTCGGGTGGAAGTGTCCCGTGTCTAAGCAGAGCAGCGTTTTGTTTTCTATAGCATAAGCCAGATAGAATTCATGCGAGCCGACGACGTAGCTTTCCGAGCCGAGACCGAACAGCTTGCATTCGACGGCGTCGAGCAGCCTGCTGCGGCCTATCTTCTTGGCGAAGATTTCATCGAGCGATTTTTTCAGCCGCTCGCGCGGTCCTTTGCGGTCGGCGGGAATGTCCTTGGAGCCGTCCGGTATCCACAGGTTGGTGACACAGGGTGTGCCCAGTGCCTTTCCAATTGCAGCTCCGATATTCCGGCACACAATTCCGTGCTCGACCCAGAACTTGCGTATGCTTTCGTCCGCGCTGGACAGCGTGAATCCGCTGTCGGCTTTCGGATGCGAGAAAAATGTCCCGTTGAAATCCATTCCTATGCCGTTTGCTTTGGCCCAGTCGATCCATGCCGTGAAGTGTTCGGGTTGAAGCTCGTTTCGGTCGGGTTTACCCTTGGCTTCGGCGTACATTGCGTGCAGGTTCAGCCTGTGCTTGCCCGGTATCAGGCTCAATGCTTTGTCGATGTCGGCTCGCAATTCGTCGGGCGTCTGCGCCTTGCCGGGATATGTGCCGGTTGCCATTATGCCGCCCCCGCTGAGCCCTTCGTCGCTCTCGAATCCGCCGACGTCGTCTCCCTGCCAGCAGTGCAGCGAAATGGCTATTTTGCCCAGTCGATCCATCGCCTTGTCACTATCGACACCCAGCCCGGCGTAACGCTGCTGTGCCGCCTCATACGCTTTTTCGATCTTCTTCATACTGCTCATCATGAATCCTTAAGGTATAGTTTTGTTTATAATTTGACACTCAAGAGACGTAATTTTCCAGAAGTTTTTTCTCCGCCCGCCTGGTCCAGAGTCCGTGCTTCAGGCACTCGGCGACGTCCGGCATTTTTTCGGCCAGTTCTCGAAGCGTCACCAGCCCTAAATTCCGGCAGGCCGGATAGACGATAATCTTGCCCGCGATCGAGCGATTCTCGACCGCTCGGATTCCATCGGTTGCTCCTTCAAGCCCGCTGATCGCGGCGACGCTGAGGTTGGTATCGAGCCGGCCGGATTCGACTTTGGATAGCATGAGCTTCATATCATCCAAAGTCGAGCCGCTTGTCCCGATGAAATACAATTGCTTTTCGATATAAGAATCCAGGTCGATATCCCCGGTGACTGTTGCCGGGATACCGGCGAAAATGTTTATCAGGCCCCGCTCATCGGAATTGTGCACAGCGGCGGCGACCAAAGCGGGAATCGGAGCCATCAAAGCCGTGTAATCGAACGGACCGGGCGTTTCTTGCCTGGTCGGATTACACGTCTTGTACTGAACGCTGTTCTTTTCGGCCAGGGGGGCGGCGATTTTTGTCAATGCGGCCAATCTGCCGTCGTCCACGTCGCTGCCGAATACGCTGACGCCTTCGACGCCCTGGCAGATATTGCGGATTACGTGCATCATTCCCATCGGTCCGCCTGCGCCGATGACGTTGATTTTGTCGCCGGGGCGAATTTCGTCGGTCTCTGGAATGATTTCCATCGACTCGGCCGGGTCCGACCCGGTAGTGCCAATGATACGGATGCCGCCGTAGTGAACTCTGCCGACCATAGCGACAACGTCCCTGCCGAATTTGCCGCCGCACAGGACAATATTCAAGAGGCCTTTGAGGGCGACTTTTGCGAATAAAGCCTCGGCAGTCTCCGGATCAGAGCCAAAATAAATCACATCATCATAGCCGGCGTCGGAAAGCTCGGCGACATTCTCGGCTATCTTAATCGGGATGGATAATCCCGCCGGTACCGGGGACTTCGAGATCCATGTGATTTGAGCCGGCTTGCTGTAGCGGCTGAACAAATCTCCGAATGCATTTTCGGGCACTTCCACATCCGCGACAACGAGCATATGCCCGCCCGTTTTCAAGCTTGTTCGCTCAGTGGAGGCGTAGGCGTCCTCGACGCACGCCCAGGGCTCCACGAGAGCCACCGCCGAACCGGATAGTTCCTCGCTGACAGGTAGAAGCATGGAATCTCCTTCCGGCGACGTGATTATTCTTTTGTCCATCAGGACGTATTCAGCAAGAGCCCCTTCGAAATTGTAACCGAACGCGCCGTTGGAAGTTGCCGTACGTACCCAGCGATAATCCGTCTGCACGAGGAATCTCTGGCCGGGCTTGAAATCTTCGACGTCGGGGCCGACCGCTTCGATTCGTACCACGGCCTCGTGGCCCGGCACGGTCGCTGCGTCACCGGGGACATAGCTGGGTATCTCTTTGAGAATATCCAGGTCGACGCCGGAGACTACCTCGCTTTTACGAACGTGCGATGAAAATTGCTTGAGCAGCTTGAGATCGGAAAAGCAAAGCCCGACAGCCTCGACCCGGCAGAGAATCTGGTGCCTGCCCGGCTTTGGGACGTCCTTGGATTTGTTTAAGATAAGCTCATCCGGGCCAACTAACTGTACTGCATATTGTGTTTGTGGTATATCTGTCATAATAATTCTTTTCTATCTGTCATTGCGAGCGTAGCGAAGCAATCTCAAATCGCAACAAATGAGATTGCCGCGGCCTGCTCGGCAGGCCTCGCAATGACATGTATAATCAATTTTTTATTCGAGCTAATATGTCCTTAGGAGTTAAATCTTCACTCAAGCCGTCAAGGCTGTCTTCATTCTCCGGCTGAAGCGAGCTTCCGAGCTGCTCGAAAAACTTATTCTTGCCGGCAACGTTTTCGAAATTCTTATTTGACCACTCGCTGGTATATCCCAGGCCGCATTTTCGTTGTAGCACCGAATGGGCGTAAACGATATGCGCACCTTTCAGGAACACGGGCGCCAAAGGCTCAAGCTCTTTGCTCGCGAAGTCGTCGACAAATTTCTGCCCGGGGCTGTTCATCTCTGTTCCCTCCACGACGGGCAGGTGCAGCTTCTCGGCCAATTGGACCACGTGGTAGAGGTTCTCCAATTTTACGCTGCTTGCCCCCGGTGTGTAATTACGGTCCGGAATAACATTGATCGCCGCGGCCCCGGTGCTCATGGCTACTTCAAGCAATTCGGCGATTGCTTTCTCGCCGTCACTTGTTCCGTCCAGCCATGTGTGGACGGGGATTCCGCCAGCTGCGAGGATGAAGCTGTTTGTATCGGCCATATGCGGGAACGAGCCTTTGCCGGGCTGAACGTACCCAACGCCGCCGCGTTTCATAGTCTTAGCACGAATCGCATTGAGTAAATCCCTGCTCTCGGGAAGCTGCGAGGTTGTGATCTCCATACCTAATTTCTCAGACCAGAAGTTAGCCAGCTCTTCTGGCTCGGCAAAGATTTCCAGAGCCTTGCGGGCGTAGGCTGAGCACATGTGTCGCTCGGTTGCATTGCCCGAAGGCGTCAGCGTAAGTATGTCCCGTTCATAGTCGAGTTCGACCGGATGAAGATGCCTGTTAACCCTTTCCATCAGGTCCCTATTTCTTCGCTGGGCGGTTTCTCGAAGTTCCGCGAGAAAATTTTTCTGCTGCTCCGGGACATTCGCGGAGGAAAATCCTACGCCCATGTGATACGAAATACCCGGCTCGCCGGGCGAGTTGATTACCCGGTCTTTGAATTCCGGAACAAATACCCGCGTCTCAAGCCCTGCGCAGCCCTTCAGGCCCAGAAGCTGACAGGCATCCAGAAACTCATCGAGGGCATCCAGAACGTCGAAATCGACGACACCCGCGACGGCCAATCCGGCCTTGCGAGCAAGCCATGCGAATTTGCTCGGCGAATAGCCGTACGTGTTATAGGAGAAAAATGTATGGCAGTGAATGTTGACGTCTGTACCGGTCTTGGGCAAATTGATTTCGCCCGCCTCGACTTTCTCACACAGGGCCGACAGGGCATTTTTTCTTTGGTCCGGGTCGAAACTATCCAGTTCGTGTTCGAGTTTTTCGATCAAAGCTTGTTTCCTTTTTTACTTTTTGCTTTTCTCATATTGCTCTTGCCAGAGCGAGTTATCCTGCGGCTCGTATTCTTTTAATTCGAATGAATTGCGGACGATTTGGCGGGCCTCGGCGAGCGTTTTTATCTGTCCGGTCGCTATGGCCTGCATCAGGATATTGCCGCTGGCAGTGGCCTCGATGGGGCCGGTGACAACTTTCTTGCCGAGTGCGTTGGCGGTAAACTGGCAGAGCAGCTCATTCTGGATTCCGCCGCCTACAATATGCAAAACTTTGATCTTGTGTCCGATGACATCTTCGATGGCTTCCATTACCGAGCGATACTTCAAGGCAAGATTTTCCAGAATTGTTCTTGTTATTTGCCCCTTGTCGTTAATCGGTTTTTGGCCTGTCTCTTTTAGGTAGTCATTAATTCTTTTCGGCATATCACCCGGGGCGAGGAATCCGCTGTAATCGACATCGATATGGCGGGCGAAAGGTTTGGCTTTTTCGGCCATAGCTGTCAGCTCGGCATAGGAAAGGTCGGTTCCTTCACGCTGCCACTGTCTTCTGCATTCCTGTGTGAGCCAGAGGCCCATGATATTTTTCAAAAGCCGAATCGTATTTTCGACTCCGCCTTCGTTTGTAAACTCATACTTGAAGGTTTTGTCATTGATGATAGCCTGCGGTACTTCGACGCCCATAAGCGACCATGTCCCCGAAGAGAGATATGCCCAGTTGGCGTCCCCGGCAGCCGGCACAGCGGCGACGGCTGAGGCAGTGTCGTGAGAGCCGATCGCGATTACGGGAACCGGCCCACAGAGAAGTTCCGTCCCAATTTCGGCGGTCAACTGGCTCACGATTGTCCCCGGCCTGATGATTTTCGGCATGATTTCAATCGGCAGGGACAGACCGTCCAGCACTTCTTTGGACCATTTACCGGTTCTCATATCCATAAATTGCGAGGTGCTCGCTAAGCTGTATTCGGCGAATATCTTGCCGCACAGAAGGTAGCTGAACAAATCAGCGATGAAAACCAGGTTCGTTGCTTTGGCCATGGCAATGGAATTTTTCAATCGCATCGCGAGCAGTTGATAGACGCTATTAAACTGCAAAAACTGCAGGCCCGTGCTTTCGTATATCTCGCGCTTGCTCATCAGCTTGAATGCTTTTTCCGTCATTCCATTGGTTTGACTGTCACGGTAGTGATAGGGATTTTCAATCAGTTCGCCATCGGCGTCGAGCAGGCCGAAATCGACGCCCCAGCTATCTACGCCGATGCCCCAGACCTGGGCGCCCGCTGCCTTTGCCGCCTTGCCTATACCTGCTTTAATCTCGGAAAACAGCTTCATAAAATCCCATCGCAGCGAGCCATTCTCTTTGATCGGCCCGTTGCCGAAGCGATGGATTTCTTCGAGGACAACTTTTTCGGCCGAAACAGAACCGAGCATCACTCTGCCGCTCTCGGCGCCAAGATCAACTGCGATATATTTTTTCACTTCCGCCATCGTTAACTCCTTATTTCGAGCATGTAAGTACAAGAAAAGGAATTTATACACCAGATTCTTAGCTTTTGCAAATTGAAAATCAAGGCATAAAGGATTCTAAAATTTTTTAAATTTTTCTTGACAATAATATGGAGTCGTGTATAAATACGTTGTCTTTCCAGAGTTGTAACAGCAAAAAGCAAGGAGAATTTTCATTCAATTTTTTATATGAATTTATGCGGTTTTACATTCCGTTTATCCTTACGCGGAAAGTACAATCATTTTGATAATTTTTTCGAAAGGACAGAAAAATGAAATGCACGAGATTCAGTTTTTTTATGTTCAAAATGCCTCAATTGTGTAAATTTATGGGGATAAGTCTTAACAATTCTAAGAGTATTATTCTAAAGACGTTTGATTCAAAAAGCATACGGATTATCGGGATCCTTCTAATACTCTTGGTCTGCTTATCAAAGCCTGCTTGTGGAAAACCGGAATGTGTTGGGTGGGATGATCTTGCCACACATCTGGCAGCAGAATCGACACCGCTTTTGGAACTAGACCTATATGACTGTCCCGAAGAAGTTGAGGAGTTGGAACCTTCTTGTACAGTAGCTCAAATTATTGAAAACACGTTCTATTTGTGGAAGGAATATGAAATAGAAATGGATGACGGATCGATTGGTTTCTGCATCGAAATGAAGAAACCAAAATCCGCACCTTTGTCAGCAGAAGAGGCACAAGTTCTTTTAACAGCATCTTCTCTCTGGAAAGAATCGCAACCGGGATTAAAAGATACAATAATTCTCGAACCTTCTGATTTGAATTTAAGACGACGGGTAATAAACGAATCACCTGTTTATGAAACGAAGCAGTTTAAGCCAGAATCTGTCATTGGCAGTGATAACAGGACACGAATCACTAACACTACTGTTTTTCCCTGGAACACTCATTGTTTTCTTATGTCCGATTTCCCTGCCGAACCACAAAGCATCGGGCCCAACTGGGGAGGAACCGGATGTATCGTAAGCCCGCATATGGTCCTAACGTGCGGACACAACGTTTATGACTTCGATACCAAATCTTGGGTACAATTAGTTAGTATAGTTCCAGGACAAAAACAGGATTTTGAGGGCGGCGAAATCGTTCAGCCGTATGGCTCGCGAACAAGTTCAGATTATCGCTTAAATCCGGATTTTATGGATACGGGTGACTCTGAGGATGATTACGGAGCCGTTTTCTTTGATGAACCGATCTCAGAGATTAATACATATATGCCGTTGGAATTCTCTTCTTCGCTATCGACAGGAGATACCGTATACCTGGCCGGATATCCCGCAAAGGTGCACGAAGGAACTCTCAGCGAGGAAACTGATAGCTGGGCGTTATGGGAGGCGTCTGGTTCAATCAGCTATGTAACTTCAAGGTATATCGATTATACAGTTGATACTTCAGGTGGTGACAGCGGCGGGCCGGTCCGTAAAAGAAATGGATTACTTGATTCCGATAGAATAGTAGCCGTACATTCGAGTGGTGCGACAACTGTGAATACAGGACCTCGGCTTGGATCTCATAACCAGGCGTTGATTACAGAATGGATGCAATGGACGCCTGGAGACATCAAAGAATATTGCTCAGATGATGTGCCTAAAGATATCCCGGACTTAGATACGACCACTTCCTCTTTGGAAATTACAGCTACAGGAACAATTGCCGATGTAGATGTTAAACTGGACATTACCCACTGGTGGGTTGAAGATCTGGATGTTTTTCTTATTGCTCCTGATAACACACGAGTTGAGCTATTCACCGACGTTGGGGATTGGCTGTGGGGGGGGGAGAATTTCGATGACACGATACTTGATGATGATGCATCAATGTCGATTGTCGAAGGCTTGGCTCCCTTTGCGGGTTCATATCGACCAGAAGGAAGTCTCAAAAATCTAATTGGCAAAGGCATCAATGGAACATGGAACCTTGAAATCACTGATGATTCATTTCTTGCCTCTGGTGTATTGAATTCCTGGTGTTTGATCATTAAGACTGAACCACCCCACCCACCGATATTTGAGGATTCTTTTCCATCGACAACGATCGATCCGAACAAATGGATTCTTGTTGATGGAGCTACGGTAGATGATACTGCCGGTAACGAGCATAGTCCGCCATATTCACTACACTTGGAAAGTACTGACAGCGTGACTAGTAAAGAAATTGATCTTTCAGGATATAATTCAGCAAAACTAAACTACTATTGGAAACGTGTCAGTACGGAGTTAGGGGATGACTTAAATGTGGAATACTGGGATGGTGGCAATTGGAAAATTCTTGATATTCTTACTGCCGGAAATAACTCTAACTGGGAACCGAATTCTCTGGAACTACCATCTGATGCATTACATCCCCAATTTAAACTTCGCTTCCGAGCAAGCTGCAGTTCCACTTTTGATGAATGGTATATCGATGATGTGAAGATAGAATATACTTCAGGAGATACAGTAGGAAATTTCCGATTGTTGGGTAGTACCGGCTCTGAAGGTGATAATCCTTTCAGTATTGTTATGCTTAAGACGGATCCAGTGGAGGAAGTACTTGTCGGGCCGACAAGTTACATTTCTAGTCTCGACTTTGCTCCGAATGGTGATTTTTACGGTGCCACTAGTTCGCTTTACATCATCGATCCAGTCAATGGTTCGTATACAACCATTGGAACAATCGATAGCTTTACTGAAAACAGCATTTTAATGAGTTCAATTAGTTTTGCTCCTGACGGGACCTTGTATGGTGTGTCCAGTGTAGACCAAACCCTTTATACTATTAATCCAGCAACAGCTTTTGCAACAAAAATAGGACTTATTACAGGAGATTATGTTTGGGGTATCGATTTCGCTCCGGATAGTACGCTCTATGGCGCATTCTTTAATTTAGTGACTATTAATAGTGCAACAGGAGAAGTCAATTCCATAATTGGAGACATCTCTCCAGTTTTGGCAACAGACCTTGATTTTGCTCCAGACGGTACAATCTACACAGTTGACGGTTCTAAAGTATACCAAATCGATCCGCATACTGCTTCGACAACATTGGTAGGTAATTATGTTTCAGGATTATGGGGAATAGCTTCGCAAATTTTTGATGAATCAATAAACAAACGATTAGAAGAACATGGTTCGGTTGATAATGAGGTATTCAATATGTTAGAGGCAACGGAAGACGAAAAAGTTCTGAAAGCTGAACGGCGACGTATGATCCAATTGCGAAGTCAATAGACGACGGTTATCACTGTGAGTTTGATATTGGTGGAAAAAATCAGGGAGGTGAGAAATATTGAGTAGTGACTAATGATTTGGCCTTGCTTATTACCGACTTTAGGGAAAAGAGATATGGATCGCTCTGGTAATCGTTCAAGATGCGGGCAATTAATGAGTTTGGAGAAAAGATGTATTACCATTGACAAAAACATTACACCTGCTCTGATAACAATAGAAAATTCAGTGGTTATATTTGATTATTTTGGCTGGAGACGCATTTTGGCCTGGCCTATGAGGTAGAAACTGCCGGTAATGCAGATGAGGTCTTCTTTGCTGACGGCGCTTTTTGCAAGCAGCAGTGCCTGGCCCAGGCTGGCGGCGGTCTGGCACATCTTGCCGCATATCTCCGTGTACATCTCAGCCAAATCTTCGGGAGAGACTGCTTTAGGCGAGTTGCTGCGGGTGAAAATCACCTTATCCGCACCATATTGCAGTTTTTCCAGCATTCCTCTAACATCTTTGTCACTGTTACAGCCGAAGATGACAACCATCGAATCATACGGAATATTTTGCCCGATGGCGTGAATCAAAGCCTTAATGCTCGCTGCGTTGTGGGCCGCGTCGATCATAATTCTCGGATCATCCCAAATCATTTCCATTCGGCCCGTCAATGAGACGCTATGAAGTCCCTCAGCCGCTTTTTGATTGTCTATCTCGTAGCCAATCGATTTAAGCTTATCCAGCATGGCCAGCGCCAGACCGCAGTTTATCGCCTGATGTTTGCCGTGCAAGGGCACTCGCAGATGCTCGAATTTACTCGTTGGTGTCGTCAGGCAGATTCTTGTATGCGGGCCGTGCTCCCGCGAAGTCTCAAATCGAAGCGAAAAATCGATATCGCCGCCGGTTATGCTCAAAGGTGCTTCGACAGCAATAGCTCGTGATTTCAGGACCTGCATCGCCAATGGATCCTGCTGGACGGTGATAGCCGGCACGCCGCGCTTAAAAATCCCCGCTTTCTCCTCGGCAATGCTGTCAATAGTGTTTCCGAGCAGTTGCGAGTGATCGATACTCAAACTCGTTATACCGACGACATCCGGCTGAATGACGTTAGTGCTGTCAAGTCTGCCGCCCAGGCCGGTTTCAACAACGGCAATATCAACGGACATATCGACAAAATGCATAAAAGCAAGGGCTGTCATGATCTCGAAGAAAGTGGGTGGATCGGTTTTTGACAGCTTCTCAACCGGGGCATAAATACGGTTCAGCAAGTCACGCATTTGCTTCTCGCTGATCATTTCCGAATTGACCGTAATCCGCTCGTGCAGGTGTACCACGTGAGGCGATGTATAAAGTCCGATGTTATAGCCGTTCGCCTCGAGCATCTTGGCCAGCATTGTGGCCGTAGAGCCTTTGCCTTTTGTACCGCCTATATGAACTGTATGGATTTTTTTATGGGGATTGCCTACTAACGACAACAGGTTGTGCATCCTTTTCAGGTTGAACGTAGTTACGTTATAGCGCAGACGCTGCTGCTTTTCGTAGTCAGTCCTCTCATACAGGTAGCCAATAGCCTTTTGGTAGCTTCTAAAAACCTTCTTACTCTTAACTTTGGCAACCTTGGAGGAGGATTTTCTCGTCCGTTTCTTTCCGGTTGTTTTCACTGATTTTGCCATGAAAGGTTTATTATAACGACCAGCAGTACATTAGTCAATTCCAGATTCAGAAAAATACATCGGCAATCAATGAATATTAGAGCGCAAAGCATTATATATAAAGTACTTATATAATAGTTACTTTATTTCATTATCTTTAATAGTCCTTAAAAACATTAGCATAAATGAATATAATAGTAATAAAACTTATGTCGTGGCGATTTATGCTCGTCCGAACTAACGAAAGATGCAGCTTTATTTCTGGTTAATTTTAACTTCTATAATATAATTGCCGGTGTGTACGAAGAAAGATCAAAAGGGGCAAATATTGTTGTAAAACAGACCATCACGTTCGCTATGCAAAGCTTAAATCAGCTTCTTTGGCCCACAGTTTGCGTAAATTGTCGCCAAAATATTAGCGATACGGACAACAAGCTGTGTAAAAATTGCTGGGACAGGCTACTGACCTGCACGGGCGCCGATTATTGCCGGCGCTGCGGCCGGGACGTTGGTAGATTTGCTATGCTGGCGGGAACATGTCCCGACTGTCAGGGCAAAGAAGTGCGATTTGACAGCATCGCTCGGGCCGGTGTTTATGACCAGACCTTGCGGAAAATGATATTAGCTTTTAAGAACGGCGGGACGGAACTTGATTTGGTTCTGGGCTTTTTAGCTAATTCGGCTCTACAGGGAAGCGGTTTCTATAGTGAAATTGAACTTTTTGTACCTGTGCCGCTTCATTGGTCGAGGCGTCTGTTTCGCGGCTACAATCAATCGCATGTCTTAGCCGGGAAACTAAAACACCCGACGGCTAAAATCAGCACAGACCTCGTCCGAATCCGCAGAACCAGGGCACAGCCGGCAATGACAAGTCCCGCTGCGCGAGCGAAAAATGTTGCCGGCGCGTTTGCCGTCCGCTATCGACATGACTTTGCCGGCCGAAAAATTTGCCTTATTGATGACATTAAAACAAGCGGTGCGACGTTAAACGAATGCGCAAAAATGCTGAAACAAGCCGGTGCATCGAAAGTTTTTGCCTTAGTGCTGGCCGTAGCAGGCCAAAAAAATATCAGTTAATACGGTTCCAGAGGAGCAATATCTTGAGAAATCAAAGCAATAGCAGACTTATGATTATGATAAAACAACCAATATTAGTAATAATAACGGCTTTATTCGTTGTGCTTATGGCCTCGGGCGATGCAATCGGTGCAGACTGGCTTCTCAGACAAATCAAAGAGCCGGTCAAGATCGAAAAACGCTTTGAGGGCAGGGAAATTGTTCTGAGCAACTCTCTTATCAGCCGAACGTTTCGCCTCCGGCCGAATGCAGCCACCGTCGCTTATGATAACCTGATGACCGGAGAATCCATCATCCGGGGCATTAAACCGGAAGCGATAGTCGAGCTTGATGGACAAAAGTATGAAGTCGGAGGCTTGCAGGGCCAGGTTGAATACGCATATCTTCAAGCCGGGACAATTGATTCTCTGAGCGGCAATCCCGATGCCTTTGCGTTCAGCGATTTTGAACTCGGCGATATTAAGGAACGTTTTAACTGGAATCGCAAGCGTTATTCGGCTCAGTCGGCTTGGCCGCCGGCGGGAAAATCGCTGACGCTGCATTTCGTTCCGCCGGGCGATAAGCTCAAAGGACTGACGCTGTCTATTCAATATGAGATGTACCAGGGCATTCCGCTACTGGCAAAACGGCTGACCATATACAACGGCGGCGACAAACCCGTCAGGCTCAATACCTTTACGAGCGAGATTCTGGCTGCGGTGGAGTATGAATCCCTGGTGGAAGAACCCGCTCAATGGGAGTATCCGAATATTCACATCGAGAGCGATTACGAGTTTCATGGGGACGATTCGAGAAATGCCAACGAAACGGCGTACTGGGTTGCCGATCCGCAGTACAGCACGCAGGTCAACTATAAACGAAAGACGCCGGCAATGCTGGAAGTACGGCCGCCCATCGGACCCGATTTGACTATTGAGCAGGGCGAAACTTTTGAATCTTTTCGAACATATGAACTGATCTACGACAGCAACGAGCGGGAACGCAAGGGCTTGTCGCTGCGGCGGATGTACCGCACCATCGCGCCCTGGAGCACGGAAAATCCAATTATCATGCACGTTCGTAACGCGGACTCCAAATCGGTCCGCCTGGCAATAGACCAATGCGCCGAGGTCGGATTCGAGATGGTAATAATGACCTTCGGCAGCGGTTTTAATATGGAAAATGTCGAGCCGGATTATATGGCACAGATTAAGGAATTGGTAGATTACGCCCACAGCAAAAATATCGAGTTGGGCGGCTATTCGCTCTTAGCCAGCCGCAGGATAAGCGACGAGCATGATGTTATTAATCCGGAAACTGGTAAAACCGGCGGGGCGATTTTCGGTAACTCGCCATGCCTGTGCAGCCAGTGGGGCATCGACTATTTCGAGAAAATAACAACATTTATCGAGCAGACCGGCCTGGACCTGCTCGAACATGATGGTTCTTATCCCGGTGACATGTGTGCCTCAACCAGCCATCCGGGCCATAACGGCCTCAAAGATTCGCAGTGGAAGCAGTGGAAGAAAATCACTAATTTCTACAAGTGGTGCCGCGGCAGGGGGGTATATCTGAATGTCCCGGACTGGTATTTTCTAAACGGCTCGAATAAAAGCGCTATGGGCTACCGTGAGGTCAACTGGTCGCTGCCCCGGGAAAGGCAGATTATTCTCGGCCGGCAGAACATTTTCGACGGTACCTGGAAGAAAACGCCGAGCATGGGTTGGATGTTTGTCCCGCTGGTTCAGTACCACGGGGGTGGAGTCGCCGCCACGCTCGAACCGCTGTCCGAGCATCTCGATGCTTACGGTTCGCACCTTGCACAGAATTTCGGCTCAGGCGTACAGGCTTGCTATCGCGGCCCGCGTTTGTACGACACTGACCGGACAAAAGCGATCGTTAAGAAGTGGGTGGATTTTTACAAGGAGTACCGGGACATACTCGATTCGGACATCATTCACGTACGCCGGCCGGACGGGCGTGACATCGACTGTATTTTACACGTCAATCCGCAACTGAAGCATAAGGGTTTGGCAATGGTTTATAATCCCCTGGACCGAACGGTTAAAAAACAGTTGAAACTACCGCTGTACTATACGGGACTGACCAAAACGGCAAGTATACGCGAGCAGCGGGGCAAGAGCAAAAAGTACGAGCTTGACCGGAAATATAATGTCGAGATCCCGGTTGATATAGCTCCGAGGAGTATTACCTGGTTTGTTGTAGAATAAAGCAAGATATCATCCCCGCTAAAGTCGGCGATTCGAAAAGCCTTTGTACAACTTTCAGCCGTCGCCGGCTCCGATATCAATTGAAGATCATAGTCGCCCGAGTTTTGCGTATCTACAGTATTTCGTGCTTAATTATGGCACGGTAGATGCCGTTGATGCGCTTGCCTTCAACGATTGAGGGAGCATATTTATCGTTTCTCGGCTGGAGACGCACTTTGTCCTTCGACTCGAAGAAAGCCCTCTTGAAGGTGGTCTCGTGCGGCATCGTGAAACGGATAAAGCAGTCATCGCCGCTGCTAACTTCCGTCGCGGGCGAGAAAATCACGATATCTCCCTCGCTAAATTTCGGTTCCATCGAGTCGCCGACCACGCGAACGGCGAAGGCGTTCGGATCATGCACGTCCGGACAGCGGATATAGTCGTCGGCTATGCCCACGGGATAGTCCAGGTCGTTAAAATCTCTCGGATAGCCGGCCGAGACCTTGTTGATCACCGGGACCAATCGGCCTGCCGATAAAGGAACCCTGTCTTGCTTCATTCTTAACTTTTTCTTGGAAACAAGCTTGCCGAGCTTATTCGGGCTGACTTCCTTGTCAATTACGTTCCTGACAATCTGCCGCCATTTCTTAACCTCTGCCTCAGCGGTTTCATATTTCTGGCGAATATCCGAAGGCATCCTTTCGAGATGAGCAATGTGCAGCAGCAGGCCCGGCTCAAATTCAAGCACCTCTTCGAGCTTGTTCAGTAAGTCATCGCTCGGCGGATTTTTGACTTTACTGGTCTCAATTGTGGATAGATACGGTTTTGAAAACCCGATGCGATTGCTGACCTCATCCAGCGTCAGCTTCATCTGTTCACGTCTTTCTCTAATTATTTGCCCAAGAGCCATGTCGAATCCTCAATCATTTATTAACTTGTTAATCAATCTCTATTAACTCGTAATTACTGCTTCCGAGCCCGATACTTTCGCCGTGTGCGATCTGGCAACTTGTGTCAAGTTTATCATTGCCAAGCAATTCGGCCAGTTTTTTTTCACTTTTGTTTTCCACCAGGTCCAGTGCCGCTTTATCGACGGCCACAGGGTCGGTCGAAGCGATTATGCCGATATCTTCGACTATTTTACGCATATTCGGTGTATCAAAACAATCACAATCTTTGGTGATTGACAATAAAAAATTAAAAAATGTTGCTTTTTTCTCTTTGCCTTTCAGTGCTCCCAAAGCGTGCTCGGCGATACTTTTCTGCAAAACTTCCGTTTCCTGGCCCCAGTTGCACGTTATGGCGCCGAATCTGCAGAGCGCCATACATTCGGCGCAGCCGATGCATTTATCCTGGTCGATGTGTGCCTTGACATCGTCAATTGTAATCGCATCAGCAGGGCAATGATCGTAACATACGCCGCAACGGGTGCAGTCTGTGCTGATATTCAGCGTCAGAGCGGCATGCTGTGTCATTTTACCTTTTTTGCTCGCACAGCCCATTCCCAGCGTTTTGAGCGTAGCTCCGAGTCCCGCGGCGACGTGGCCCGTGACATGGGCCACCGAGAGAATCGACTGGCTTCTTGTAATATCGTACGCGATAAAGACCTCTTTGTTAATCTGGCCGTTGATTTTCACAATAGTCTCGGCCGTTCCGGACAATCCGTCCGGAACGATAAACGGTATTCCTAATCCGTCCAGACTAAAACCGTGCTCTGTAGCCAAAATCGTATGGTCGATTGCATTGTGCCTTCGGCCGACGTATAACGTTGTAGTGTCGGTCACGAACGGCTTTGTATTCAATTCGATCAGCTCATCCACCAATCCCTTGATATACGGAGCTTTTACGTACGTGTTGTTGCCGTCTTCACCGACGTGGACCTTGACAGCGGTGAAATCATGTTCGTTAAAACATTCTGCAAAGCCGCCGGCCTTAAACAGCCTGCGGGCCTTTTCAGAAATTACTTTCGGGCCGTCATCAACAGAAGCTTTAATAATATATACTTTAGAACCCATACAAACATTCCTTGCGATCGAACAGGTCAACCTGCAATTTTACATCTATTCAGTTTGGTTTAAAACATACAAATTATAATATTTTTTCACAGGACTGCAAGTGTAGCTCAAAAAAGTAAATGCTCGCACAATATTTTTACGCCGATACCTATAAGAACCAGTCCGCCGAGAGCTTCGATTCTGTTCTCGAAAAAATGCCCGAATCTCTTGCCGATGAGAACCCCAATATAGGATAATGCGAATGTTATCAGACCTATGATTATTACTGCCAGGGCGACAGAACTCGTGATAAGTGAAAGTGTAATGCCGATTGCCAGGGCGTCGATACTGGTAGCGAGGGACAAAACCAGTAAAACAAAAATATTCGAAGGATCGGGATTTTCCTCGGCGGATTTGATTTTAAACGACCCGTAAATCATTTTGCCGCCAACCGCTGCTAAAAGAGCAAAGGCAACCCAATGGTCATAATCTTTTATGTAATCCTTTAAACTCAGCCCCGCCAGGGAACCTATCAACGGCATAAAAGCCTGGAAGGCGCCGAAAAAAAGTGCCATTCGCAGAGCATGCTTTACGTGAAGCTGCCTGTACGTACTGCCGCTGACGATTGAGACCACGAAAGCATCCATTGCCAGCCCGACAGCTATGACTATGATTGTAATTAACTCCATAACATGACTTAAAGCGGGCCTGTATCTACTCGGCTTTAATTATGCCCTTTTCGGTCAGGTTTTCCTTAATCTTCCGGCCGGGCTTGACGACTAAAAACTCGCTTTCGTTCCACTGACCGTCGACGAACTTTTGCATAAGAGCCGGGTCGCCCTTTAGCTCATCGTAGTTCCATTTGAGATATTCGGCACAGCGTTTCGTATAATCCCTGCATTCGTTCGAGTTGGCAAAACCCCAGTCGATATACGTTGCCCAATTGTACTGTTTCATCCACCCTTGTTCCATTTCCATCAGATATTGAGCGTTATCATCACCATATTTTTCCTGATATTCTTTGAGCGTATTTTCATAGCGTTCTTTGCCGGGCTGCTTGCCGGACTCGATCCAGCCGGCGCTGTACCAGTAAACGCCGCGGTGAGAGTCGAAATATTCCTGATATTTGTCCTTCGAACCAAGCAGGAGCGTAACGCAGTCATGGCCTCTCGGTACGACAATCGGAATTTCCGCCGATAAGCCCACAATTCCGTTGCTGCAAAGGCCATAGCCGAGCAGCGAGGCGTCGTAGGGCCGTCCCTGAATGTCGAGAGTATTATTAAGAGCTTTCTGTACTTCTTCGCGAAGCTTGTCGGGTTCATCGTGCAGGCCCTGCGGCATCAAAACTACATCAATGACGTTCTTCGAGCGTGAGGCACAAAAATACGCCTCTTTCTGCATAACTTTACATAAAATAAATTGAAGTCTCATACGAAAATTCTCCGCCGGTTCTATTGCCCGGGACGAAATCGGTCCTTATGGATTGCATGTTTTACAGGGTCTTTTCCCTGCTTTTATTGCTTCGTCTCTGCTCGTATAGCTTACGAGGTTTTCCTCGGAAATGTTCTTGGCCCAGCGACATTCCGGTTTGTGGAAGATGGAACTGCTCTTCGACGCGACATATTTGTGTTCGCTTATCGCCGAATTTGCATCTGTTTCGACTTGTTTGCCCGGGATTTTTGATGAAGCGGTTTCTTTTATACCTGGATCCGATGATTTTGTGCCGGGCGGATTCGTTGCTTTGTATATGTTGATAAAGCTTTCAACCTGCTCCAGCACGACATCAATGATTTTCTCAGGCATATTTTCCGCCGGTATGGTCAGCATTACGGGGGCTGCCTGCCAGATGTCGGCCTTGAAAACGGGATTTCGTTCATCTTTCAGGCATACGGCCCTTGCCAGTGCCGTCCGAATGTGGAATACGTGCTGCTGCGAATCTTCGAGGCTTAGCGTGCTGAGATAAATCCGTAGTTCCGGGATGCTTAAAATGTTTTCTGCCGTTGGAGTGTCTAATTCTATGCCGGCTTGGCGTAACTTTTCTTTTACATTTGTTTCGAACTGCTTGAAAAACGGCGCATCTTTGTCCTGGTTTGCACCATATCGCAATAAAACGACATACAATTTATCAATCCCTGCAAAAGCCGGATGGGGCTGGTTCATTGAAAAAGCTTTATCGCCGGACGCAGATTGCTCTGCCCGGCACGGAACCGCAGCGCAGAAAGTCACGGCGGCGATAGCCAAAATGAGATAATACGTTTTGATTTTCATGTTTTCCTCTCTTCTACCGCAATTGAGCCCGGTGTCGTGACTTTAGCTCGATTCGTGTGAAGATGGTGCTGAAGTTCCGGTCTCAGCTTGCACCTATTGCCTTGGCTACCGCACCCTTCATCTTCGCAAGACCTGTCTTCGCAACCGCCAGCGGATCCTGCTTCCAATAGGTTGGATTGAACAACTCCAGCGACAGAAACGCCCGGCTGCCGTTGGCTTGCAGATCGCGGATGATTTGCGTCAGCGGGGCTATGCCGTCCCCGGGATAGACACGGTCGCGGTCGCCTATTGTCTCTCTCGGCGGGTCGGCGGGATAGTCATTCAAGTGAAAGACCTGGATAGCGTGGGCGCTTAATTGTTTGAAGCCGTTGAAATCCGAACCGCCTTTGTAGATATGATAGACATCAGGCAGCAGGCACGCTTTCGGGTGGCCGCTCTCAATCACTACGAACATCGATTGGCCTAATCGGTGCAGATTCTTTGAGGAACCCCACACTTCAACCTGCGGCACAACGCCTATTTGCTCGCCCAGCTCCAGCAGCGCACGATAACGCTCGGCGGCTTTCATCAGGTCGAGTCCCGCCTGCCGGGTGGCGCCTGCCGGAGGCGCCGCGATGCGCTTGCCGCCAATTTGGGCCAGCACGTCCATGTCCCGCCTGGCCTGTTCGAGGCCTTTGGCACGCTGGGCGTCGTCGTCCACAATCCATTGAAAGAAGGAAATGGCGCTCTCGACGGTCAGGCCCGAATCGCTGATTTTCCTGCGAATATCCTTTAGATTGCCCCCGTCCCTGGCATAACCGTGGATTTTATCAACCCAGGGCTCGATCGCGTTATAGCCCGCCTGTGCGGTAATTTCGATCTCCTTTTCCAGGCTCTGCTTTTGTCCGCGAATCGTACTGGTGTTGAAACAGTAGCGAAACGGCACTCCGGAGCCTGCTTTGCTGTTATCGCCGGATGCGATGACTTTGCTTCGGTTGGTCATAACGGCGCCGATCGCAACACCGGTACCTGCTATAAATCGACGGCGGGAAAGACTGTTTTCTTTCATAATAATCTCCTGCTTAATGTAAATTAGTACTCCCCTACAGTACTAAAAATCCGAAATTCTCTGATTCGAACAGGATCAGAAGTATCGCCTGAGACTCCTGTAACTGTCAATCTCACATATCTGGCAGCGATAGGATTAAAAGCATCGGCAAGCGGGGCAAGTAGTGCGCCCCGATCGTCGTTTTCTGTTCTATCTACGCAAAGTACATATTGCTCATCGATAGCAGGTTTCGCTTCCACCTTAAATTGACACGCATGTTCACCTATCACGACCACATGGCTACGGTTTATTTCATATAGACCACCAAGATCCACTTCCACCCACTTGTTCACCCACTCAGAAGAAGCACTAATATCCCAAGAGCTCATGAGATTGGCATCTACTACAGCAACCACATCATCTATCAACTCCCCTGCTGAGAAATTGATATCTTTGCCCAATACAAGATTGGTATTCGCATCAGCTATGCAAATAGAATCAATAGCCGGGCCCGGACCACCGATTAATGTTGCTTTCAGAACATTTTCACCTGCAATATAAGGAATACGTATTATCAAATCCTCCCAGGAATCCCATGAACCGGTAGTCGGAAATTCTACAACTATGGGGCTATTTGTGTCATTCGTATCTATCTGGATGAACGCACTTTCGTCAAATTCATTGGCATATCGAAAATTGAGCCTTCTCAAGCTGGCAGGCCCTACGGGGATGCCCCACTCGGCGGTACTGCCTTCCTTGTCAGAGAACTGAACATAACCTGTGCCAGTAAAACCTGAATGCACATCATTCACTTCAGCCTGAAATAGAACGACTTCACACTCCGCCTCACGAGCGAAGGCATCGTATTCAGCGATGAATCCATTTGGGTGCCTTGCCCCAGTTCCATCATTAGCATCACTCCACAATGGTTCGGGTAACACCCCATAATAATCGTTAAAGAAATATTGAAGTACATCTTCATTTTTACCATTCCACCAACCGGTAGGCTCACCAGGATGCCACGCGGTATAAACAAAGGGCTCATCTGTGACCCACTTCCAACCACCATCCGGTTCCACTGATCCTGGTTCCTGGTAACCACCTAACCAAGGGCCAAACCAATAAACAAATGGTATGTTTACTATCTTGTACCAATAGTCCTCTATGGAATCAAACAGGTTAAACACATACCAGTTTTCCTCTTCACTTGTTATGGTAGCCAAATAACCTCCGCTTTGCTCGGACCAGAGCTTGGCATTTTTCCATGATATCCCCGGATTATTTGAAGAGCCTTTGTAACAAATAGCTTGATACCAATGACCATTACCTCCCTCCTCAATAGTCCATTCCTTAAGTTTAGGTTGTGTCGGCATGAAACCTACCCAAACTATCATCTCATCCGGCTCACTGTAATCGGATTCTTCTCCAACAATTAGCTCAAAATGATATTCACCTTCTTCCAAAGGTGTAAACCCCGGATTTACGTTAGTCGCATCTGAAAGAACAACGTTCGGGCCAGAGACTTGTGACCAAGTAAATGTCCCATTTTGGGGATTTTGAAAGTTACTACCACTCCCATCAAGCACAACGAGTTCTCCGGCATAGGGAAAGTGCTGATCGGGACCGGCATAAGCAATCAGTTGGATATCATCTCCTTGAATTGCAGATGTAAAAAACAATATACATAGCATTTGAAACACAATACGGGTAGTAATGACTTTTTGGATTTTCATAGTAATACTCCTTTCATTAATGTATATGAAAACAATTAACTGATTAAAACGTTTTGTTTGATTCAATAAATTTTAGTTTGTCTTATAACAATTGAAAATAATAGCCAGGTTTTATCCGGATTACGCAATAAGCGCAAAGGCTTCTGTTACATTCATCCCTTCTTTAATGCCGAGGATTTTGGCTTTTGCGTTTACTTTTGTAACCTTTCGGTTGCCAAATCGTTCCAGCGTGCCTATCGGGTTGTCCGGCGTGCTTCCCACTATCGCAGCGGCGACACCGTATCCTTGACAGGCGTCTATGTCTATCGCGGGGCACGCTAAAAAACCCTTCGAGCCGGTCACCAGCAGGATATTAAATCCCGCCCATTTGGTCTGCACGCCTTCGACGAGGCCGTTTGGAGTCTTATACGTTTTTGTGTGAATTTCCATGACTAATTATTCCTTCGTCATCCCGGGAAGGACGGGAATCTGCATTCAAAACGAATCAATCATACGGGCTTGCCGAGCTGTTCGGTAATTTCGGCCAGTTTCTCATCGAGCAGCTCTTTGCTCCTGGCTTCTATATTTAATCGCAGCAGCGGCTCGGTATTACTCGGCCGGCAGTTAAACCACCAGTCTTTGTACCCGATTGACACGCCGTCCAGTTGGTCGATTTGCCCGTCGCTGTATCTTCTTGCCAGCTCGTCCATTTTAGCTTGTTTGTTTTCAACCGTGAAGTTTATCTCGCCGCTGCTGTGGTATCTTCGCAACGGAAGGATTAACTCGCTTATCGGGACGTCGTCTGCTTCGCTGACAATGTTTATTACGTGCACAAGCGTAATCATACCCGAGTCGGCATAGAAATTGTCGCGGTAATAGAAATGCCCCGAAAGTTCTCCGCCGAATATCGAGTGCGAATCCCGCAGGGCTTTCTTCATATAAGAGTGTCCGACCCTTTCTCTTCGGGGCGTGCCGCCGTGCTTGATGATTTCCTCGACGACGACTCTGCTGCTGCGCAAATCGTAAACGACTGTTGATTTCGGCTCTTTCTCCAGGAAGTAGGGCACCATCAGGGCGGTCATAAGGTCGCAGCCGATAGTATGGCCTTTTTCGTCAACCATTATCAACCTGTCGGCGTCACCGTCGAAGCATACGCCGAAATCGCACTTGTTTTTCTTGACCGCCGTTTTTAGCCAGGCCAGATTTTTTTCGACCAGGGGATTCGGCTCGTGCTTAAATTTGCCGGTGTGCTCGAAGTTGAGTTCGATTATTTTTACCGGCAGCTTGTCGAATATCGCCGGCACCATCTTACCCGCCATTCCGTTGGAAGCATCGACGGCAATCTTCATCTTCTTTACATTTGGCCTGAGAAACTTCAGTACGTGTTTTTTGTATTCAGCGGTCAAATCACGGCTTTCGACCGTGCCGGTAGCCTTGCCCTTGGTATGAAGCAGGGCCATCGCGATATGCTCTATATCTTTCAGACCGGTATCGGCCCCGATCGGCTTTGCCTCCAGGCCGGATATCTTGAATCCGTTATACTTGGCAGGATTATGCGAAGCCGTAACCTGAACACCGCCGCAAGTTCCAAAATGATTGATTGCGAAATACATCTGGGGTGTGTCAATCATTCCTATATCTATGACATTTGCGCCTGTGGAGTTCATTCCTTCGATAAGGGCCTTGGCCACTGCTTCGCTGTGTGTTCTCATGTCACGGCCGACGCACAGCGATTGAGAAGCGGCCTGGCCCCGCTCATAACCGCGAAGAAGCGACCTTAAAAATCGGGCGGTAGCGCAGCCGATCTTCCATGCATCCTCCTCATTAAGGTCGTCGGGATAAACACCTCTTATGTCGTATGCCTTAAAAATACCGGGATTCATTCATTAAATTCCTTAACAGCGCGGGGATTATTTTCGCCCGCTTGATAATATACGGTCTTTCAAATCGTCCGATATGATACCATATCACGTTCGGGATACCAGCAAAAAGGAATGGAAGGCGGGATATTCTTATGCGGCGATGAAAATCAGGTAGAGGCCGCCGAGAAGGACGAGGACGCCGCAGATTTTTTTGAGAATAACCGTCCCTTTGGATTTTTCGTTCCAGTTCATATAGCGTTGGACGACTTCGGTGCACGTGCCGGCCAATACAATCACGGAGCAGTGGCCCACGCCATAAACGACAAGCAGGGCGATGCCGTAGGCAAGGTTTGTTGATGCGACTTTGAATGTTACACCGAGCATCGGGGCCATAAATGCGAAAGTGCACGGCCCCAGCGCGATGCCGAAGACAAGGCCGAGGATGAAGGCTGCCAGCATGCCTTTGCGTTTGAAGCCGACATTCCCCGGGCCGGAGAAGGGCATTGGGATTACATCCAGAAGGAGCAGGCCGACGACGAAAAAAATGACAGCGACGAAGTAATTGCCGTACCGGCCGACATTGCCCATCATTCTGCCTAAAGCGGCGGTAACGGCCCCGATCGCGCCTATTGTAATGAGAATGCCGACTGCGAAAAGTGTCGATGTGATGAAGGCCCGTTTGGTCGACATCTTTCCCTGCCGGCCTATAAATCCGACGATAAGAGGGATGCTTGATAAGTGACACGGGCTGAGAAGTATGCTCAGAATTCCCCAGACGAAGGCGGCGGCAAGAGCTATTGCCGCTGTGCCCTCAACGGCATGTGTCAGCGTTGTAAAAAGTTTTTCCATCCGTTATTTATCCCCCATTTGCGATATTTTATTTTGGGACACATTCGCCGATCTTGCAGGCCTTTTGAATCTGCTGGGGCGAGAGTTTCATTTTATTGGCAAGAGCCTGACTGATGCTTATAAGCTTGCCCGTCTCGTAAGGATTCTGCTCGACCCATTTTTCGAGATTTTGTGCCGTGACAAAGAAACCCTGATGAAAGCACCCGGCTGAGCCCCATGTGCCATCGGATTTTTGTCGCTGGCCGAACCACGCCACGGCAGTCGCCGGCTCCAGTGAGGCCACCTTGCCGTCCAGAGATTTGACAATGATTTCTTCGCCGGTCAGGCGGTCCTTTTCGTGGACTTCGATATCGTTGCCGGTTCTGGCGGCCACGCCCAGGGCGCAGTGCGAGCAGCAGCCCCACGTATGTAGCCCGCCGGCTATAACCCGTGCGGCGTCCTGCGGGTAGACCGCCCGGTCGCAGAAGCCGCAGCGTGAAGTTAATTCCTTGTCCTGCAAAATCTCCCAGCCGATAACGCTGCCGGAGGCGGATTTCTGCTCCGCTTCGGCTTTGTCATTGTCGGCAAAGGCTTTAACCACGGGCCTTCCGGTTTCGCCGTCCATGTCGTATACGTACACGGCATCCGTAGCCGGCACCAGTTCGCCCATGGCCCAGTCTGTCACGGAGACCTTTTTCTCGAAATCGGTTTTATCTTCCGTCAGGCATGAGTACATGATGAAATAGCAGTGGGGCGAACACAGCCGAACCGGCCTTTTGTCGGTCTGAACCGTCACGAGTGTTTTAGCATTTATATCGCCGTCGCACATGTAGCAGATTTGGTCCCTTGCTCGATTGTCGGCCTGGGCGGCAGTGAGCCTCTCGAACGCAGGCGGTTGTGAGACGGGATTCGTCAGGTCGACGCCTAATTCCTTCCACTTAGCCAGAATATCCTCTTTGGAGAAGAAACCTTCATGACGAAATCGCTCTTTGCCTGAAGCATCGAAGAATATTTGTGTAGGTATAAGCTTAATGCCATATTTTGGACCCTCATCAGGATTTTTCCAGACATCAATAAAGTCCACTATTAGCGTTCCCTCATATTCGCTCTTTAATTCATCAAGAATCGGAGACATCATCTTGCATGGTATGCATTTGTCTGCACCCAGATCAACCATCCGCGGCAAGACTTTTGTAGACATGCCCTCAACAGCATCCAATCTTTCTGCGATGCCTACTCCGGGATTTGTCTCTTTGTTCGGCTTAAGAGTAATCACAACAGCCACTGCAACAATTAAGACAATAACAATTACGATTTTACCTGTTTTATTCATTTCAATTACCTTTCTCGATTTTTGCCTTTGCCTATCTGCAAAAAACTCAAGCCTACGTAAGCATCTGTTTAATTTCATCGGTCGACGGCACTTTGCCGACGACCTTAACTTCGCCGTCCACAACAAGAGCGGGCGTTATCATCACGCCGAATTTCATCATCTCGTTAATGTCCGCAACTTTCTCCACCTCGAATTCGAGTTCGAGTTCCTTCGCGGCGGCCTCTGCGTTTTCGGCCAGTTTCTTACATTTGGGGCAGCCTGTGCCGAGAATTTGTATTTTTTTCATTTGTCAATCTCCTGTTCTGTCATGGTTGTAGAATCTTTCGTCGGCGATTCCCTGCTTGTCCGGTACGCTGTCAATCCAGCCATTGCGTTTGACTTGATAACAATCGAATTTGGAGACATACGGTTTGATGTCCAGCAGCGGAGTGCCGTCGAGGATGTCAAGCTCAGCGACGCGAATACTGCCGGCTTCTATCGACAGCAGGCGAACCGACGATAGTCCGATTGGATTGGGCCGGGCAGGGGCGCGTGTTGCAAACAGCCCTCTTGGGGTATTGTCAAGATAGGGCTTTACGATAAGTCTTGGGGCACGGGCCTTATGAAACCAGTAAAGAAGCCATATTCTCTCGAAGCCTTTAAGGTCTTTAAGGCCCTGTCTATAAGGCTCATAGATTTCTACGATGCCTTCGTTGCCTTTGGTGAAGACCGGCTGAATCGGCGCTCCATCGGCCTGACTAAGTGAGGAATGAACGACGCCGATCGGACTAATCTTCATTGATATATCATATTCCGTGTTCATTTGATTTCTCTTGCTCCTCTAAACCATGTTTGGGTTTTCAGGCATATCCGCACGAGCATCAGCATTGCCGGCACCTTGATCAGCACGCCGACCACCTTTGCCCTGCTTTTGAAATGAGTTGTCCATTGACATATTTGTAATCCGGCATTGATTGCTTTAGTTTTTTAACGCCGTCATATCGACGCTCACGACATAGTCTCCGATTTTTGTTCCTTCCGGCAGGCATTCTTTGACCTGCGTGTAAAGCGGGTCCTGGCAATCGACCATCAAGTCGATGTTGATTGCTTTTTCCGTGATGCCGCCGATTTTCAGGCCGGCCTTTTGAATCATTTCTTTTGTTTCGTCTACCAGAACTGCCCCGGCGATGCAGCCGACCAGTGCCGCGACGGATTTCAATATGCTTTCGGGTATGGGCTTTTTCAGGGCGAGATCGGAAATGCACGCCTTGCCGCCCGGTTTGAGCACGCGGGCAATCTCCATCCAGACCTGCTGCTTGTCCGGCGATAAATTGATTACACAGTTCGAGATGACCACGTCCACGCTGCCGTCCACGGCGGGAAGATGCTCGATTTCGCCCAGGCGAAACTCGACGTTGGAAAGTCCCGTTTTTTCCGTGAATTTCGGAATGCCTGCCCTGGCCTTGCCTAACATTTCCGCCGTCATATCGACGCCGATAGACCGGCCGCTGGGGCCGACTTTTTTCGCCGCTACAAAGACATCGAATCCGCCACCGCTGCCAAGGTCCAGCACAACTTGCCCGGGCTTGAGATTTGCGATAGCGGTGGGATTGCCGCATGACAGGCCCATGTTCGCGCCTTCGGGCAGGACTTCGAGATCCTCGCCTAAGTAACCGATTCCCTCGGCGAGCTTATCCGGTGACGATGAACCGCAGCAGCCTGAACCTCCCTGTGCAATTTTCGTATATTCCTGTCGGACGGTTTCTCTGATATTTTCATTCGATTCGGACATCGCTTATACCTCGAATATTATTATGAAATTTCTTCAAGCAATTTATCCATTTCGCCGGCGGCGCCTTTGCGAACCATCTTGCCGACGTCTATCGCCTGCCGAATTTCGGCTTCATCGATTTTCAATTCACGCGCTTTGGCCGTATGGTACTTTATACAGGGATGGCAATTCGCAGAGACAGAGGCCCCTACGGCGATCAACTCTTTAATTCCGGCATCAAGCATCTTGTTTTGTCCTTCCATGAGAATGTCAAGCGGCACCTATTTCCGTGCCAGACGAAGAGCAGCCTCAGCAACGCGAATCCCCAGTTGTTTAGCCGTCTCAATGCCAAACTCGTCCCTGGCGATGTCGTCTTTATAGGCATTCCACAGTGTCGCGCCTTGATGCGCTTTCGGTTTGCCACCGACTATCATGACCTCGTGACAAAGCATCGCTGTCTGTATCTGCTCGATAACCAATTCCTGGCCTCCGTTACGATACGCACCAACTGACAATACGCCCACCGGTTTATCCGCGAGAAGCAGCTCGGGCGAGCGCAGAACGGCGAGCCGCTCCATGAACGCCTTGCACAGCGCACTCATCGAGCGGAAGTAGCTCGGCGAACCGATAATCAGGCCGTCGGGCACGGGGTCCCGGAGCATCGGCAAAACCGTCAGGTTGAAATCATCTTTTAGCAACGCGGCGTCGGTTGGCTTGGCGCCACCTGTCCAGCCGGAGATTTCCTTGCTACCCAGATCAAGCAGTTGGATCTTTATGCGGGGATCAACCGCCTTGGCGGCTTCGAGAGCTACGTTCACGGATGTGGCCGTCGTTTTGCCCTTTCGTGGACTGCATGAGATGCCCACAATCCTTACATCTCTGTCATTTGCGGCTTTGGCGGGCGCCTGGCCTGTTGAGGCAAGCACTGTCGTGGCAGCTATGCCCGCGGTCAGAAAGTTTCTACGATCCATAATTATTTCTCCTTAATACTTGTCTTTCTCTCACAGCAAGATTTGCCGGAAACTCAATCCGGCTTTTCAAGACGTTCGACATTATCCCCAAAAAGCGCCAAAAAATATCCCTGAAATTGTCGCCATTACAATAACGAGCAAAACAAAAACAATCGTCTTTTGCGTTCCCATCACCGAGCGGATGACGAGCATGTTCGGCAGACTCAGGGCGGGCCCTGCAAGCAGCAGCGCTAGTGCGGGGCCTTTGCCCATCCCGGCACCGATTAGTCCCTGCAGGATTGGCACTTCCGTCAGCGTTGCGAAGTACATGAACGCTCCCGCCACCGATGCGAAAAGATTTGCCCATAACGAGTTGCCGCCGACGGCCTTTTCCACCCAGCCGGATGGAATCAGGCCCTCATGTCCGGGCCGGCCCAGCAATGCCCCGGCAACAATTACGCCGAAGAACAAAAGCGGCAGAATCTGTTTCGCGAATGTCCATGTCGAGTCGAACCATTCCTGCGCTTCGCCCTGGTTGGTAGCAGTCATCCACGACAGCCCGATCACGCCGGCCGTAAACGGAATCATGACCATCATGCCTTCCATCGGCAGGGCGATTGCTAAAATAACAACCGGAACAGTGGCGACAACGACCTTCCACCATTGAATTTTGAACCAGAGCACGAGAATCACAGCTAAGGCTACGGCAAAACCTGCGGTTACGTTCCACTTGTTGGTCCAGATAGTTGTCCAGAGCCCCGCGACGGGTTTCTTTTCCAGAACCTGATTCGAGGGAATCTCGATCTCTGTGCCTTTTTGCTCACCTTCCATCAGCTTGAGAGTATATGTGCCCTGTTCGATCTGGCCATGCTCGGGAGCTTTCAGAACGGATGCTCTGAATGTTTCTTCTGCGGTTTTGAAATGGAAGTCGTTCGGCGCTCCCCAGTTGGCGAAGACCAGCACAGAAATCAGCACCGCAAAAAACAGGGCGTTCTGCCAGAGCGGCCGGCTGACTTCCGGTTCCGGCATGGCCATCTGCCCGTTGGCTTTTGCAATTTCTTCCCTGCGATAAATAAGGTGCATAAGAAGACCGATGACCACACTGAAGACGACCGCCCCGACTGCTCGGGCAATTCCCAACTCCAGGCCGAGAATACGTGCCGTCAAAATAATAGCGAGAATATTAATCGCCGGACCCGAATAAAGAAATGCCGTAGCCGGGCCAAGACCCGCTCCCATCCGGTATATTCCGGCAAATAATGGCAGGATCGTACACGAACAGACTGCCAGAATCGTGCCGGAAACGCTCGCTACTCCGTAAGCGAGAACCTTGTTGGCCCTGGCGCCGAGATATTTCATCACGGACGCCTGGCTGACGAAAACGGAAATTGCTCCGGCAATAAAAAACGCCGGGATCAGGCACAGCAGCACATGTTCCCGGGCATACCATTTGACTAAGTGAAGCGATTCGGTGATCGCGTTATCGAATCTCGCCACGCCGATGGGCAGAAAAAAACAAGCCAGAAAAACCGCTGCAATCAGTGACAGCTTCTTCCATTCAGTTTTGAAATCCACGGCTGATTCTCCTATTGCAGAGCTGTGAGCAGTTTCTGGTTTTCTTTGGCCTGCTCTCTTAAAACGCCGATTACGCACTCGAAGAAATCTACAATGCAGACGCACTTTAGCCTGTAGATGACTTTGAGCCCCTCTTTGCGGTAGTCCAGCAGGCCCGAGTTGAGCATTACCGAAAGATGCCGGGATACGTTCGAGCGTTCGGCGCCGACGTACTCTGCAATGTCACAGACGCACTGCTCGCCGTCCTCAAGAAAGTTCACGATTGCGATTCGCAGCGGATGGGCTATCGCCTTGGCGATCTCCGCCTGCTTTTCAAATAGTAACTGTTTGCTTTTGTCTAACATTCTAAACCTCATTAATATACTCAAACTGACCGATTTTGAGCCGAATAATATGGTAAGTTGTTCAATAACAACAACATAACACGACTTGTCATTCCCGCGAAAGCGGGAATCCACTACATTCGTTACATTCCTGGATCCCTGCTTTCGCAGGGATGACAGCGCGAATCGGTCAGTTTGAGTAATATATTACTATGTGAGAATATACTCACATAGTTAATAAAAGTTCAAGAGTAATCCGGGAATTTTCTGCGATTATTCTGATATTGCCGTTTATTTGATATAAGCCGGGAAGTTTCCGGGGCTTAGGAGGCGATTTTTATTGATAGTAGCCCGGCTTAAAACTTTTTTCTGAATCTTGCGGCCGGGATGTTTAGGAGCTTTCGGTATTTTGCAACTGTGCGTCTGGCTAATTTTGTTATGCCGCCCTTTAAAAGCTGGTCGAGTATCTCGTCGTCATTTAAAGGCTTGGCCTTATCCTCTTCATCGATAATTTGCTGAAGTTTTGCCCTGACAGCTTCCCAGCTATGCGGCTGGCCGTTCACGTCATCTATGCCGCCGCTGAAGAATTTACGCAGCGGCAAAATTCCCCAGGGGCATTGGACATATTTACCGGAAACGGCCCGCGAAACGGTCGCCAGATGCACGCCGACATCATCCGCTACTTTCGACATCGGCAGCGGCCGAAGATGAAGCTGGCCTTTCTCGAAAAAGTCCGTCTGGTATTTCACGATTGTCCTGGTGACTTTCAGCAGGGTATTTTTTCGCTGCTCGATCGCATCTATTATCCATTGAGCGGAGCGCATGCTGTTCTGCAAAAACTGTCTCGTTTTTTCCCCGACCCGGTCATTTTTTGCCATTTTCGCGTAATAGTCATTGACTCTCAGGTAAGGCAGGCCGGAATCGGCCAATCTTACCGAATACCGGCCCTCATCTTCCGACGATTCCACGATGACGTCGGGTGTGATGGGATGGTTTCGATTCTGGCCGATTTGCAGGCCCGGCGAGGTGTCAAGCTTGCTCATGTGCTCGATAGCCCGGTTGATTGTCTCGATACTACAGTTCATTTTCCTGGCAATTTCCGGCAAATGATTGTCCAGTAGTTCATCCATATACTCGGTAATCAAACGGGACTCAAAGCTCATATCTTCGCCGCTCTGGGACATCTGGATAAGAAGACAATCCTTCATGTCACGTGCGCCGACGCCTGTAGGCTCTAATTTCTGAACAAGTTCCAGGGCCTGCTTCAAATCATCGACTGTGAAATCGCCCCTGTCCTTGTTATGCAACTGCTCCAATCTTACAGTCAGGTAACCTCTGTCGTCGAGGTAGTCTATAATCATATCGCCGGCTTTTTTTACGGACTCATCGGCATCAACCATTCGCCACTGATCCGCCAGGTATTCGTGCAGCGATTGAGGAGGGGCGGCGGTATTTTTCAGGGCCTCGAGTTTTTTATCCAGCTCTTCGGTATGAATACGCGTTCGGAAAGGGCCCGCCTCGGACATATAATCCGTGAAGCCGTCACCAAGACTGTCAAGACGTTCGAAATCTTCAGCTTTGTTATTGTCTGTGCTGAGAACGAGGTCTTTTTCGTTTACATCTTCCTGGGGCTGATTATCCGGGGCGGATTCGACTTCTTCAGATTCAGGGCTTTCCGGCTCCTCCATCTCCAGTACGGGATTACTGTTAAGCTCCTGTTCGATTCTTTCCTGCAGGGCGAGGATCGGGAGCTGGAGAATCTCCATCGATTGAATCATGTGCGGAGCGAGCTTCATCTTCTGCTCCATCCGCATCTGACCTCTCATCTCCAGCTTCATAAAAACACCTGAAAAAATCCTGTTCAAGTTAATATTTTGTCAACTTTGATTAGGCAGGTTGTCATTCCGCACTTGATGCGGAATCCAGGATGCAAACGATTTTGGATTCCCGCTTTCGCAGGAATGACAAGCTACAAAATCAATCATGACAGAGTACTGATTGCTTCAGTTCTTCTGACTACATAATAGACTCAGTACATGGTTTCGTCAAGAATTGAAGGGCAGTTGACGAACTTTAAACGGGGGAGCAAAAAATTAATCTAATTCCTGCCTGCCGGTTATCGCATCGTTGAGCATTTTGCCGCTCGCGTACTCGATTGTGGTTCCGGTAGGAAGACCTCTCGCCAGTCGGGTGATTTTCACGCCGGTAGTTCTTAGCAGCGAGCTTATATACAAAGCTGTGCCGTCGCCGGCCATGTTGGGATTTGTCGCCATTATTAACTCTTTTACATCACCTTCGCGGACCCTGTCGACGAGCTGCTGTATCGTCAAATCGCTCGGCTCGATTCCTTCGAGCGGCGCGATATGCCCGCCGAGAACGTGATAGACCCACTTGCACGTTCCTGTTTTTTCGAGGCTTATAACGTCTTTAGGCTGCTCGACGATGCAAATCAGGCTCTTATCCCGCCGGGGATCCGAGCAGATTTCACAAGTGGCCTGTTCCGAATAATTATAGCAGATCTCACAGCGTTTAATTTTAGTCTTCACATCCCGAATCGCCTCGGCGAGCGCCATAGCTTCATCCGGCCGGGCCTTTAATACATGAAAAGCAAGCCTCTCGGCGGTCTTGGGTCCGATACCCGGCAGCTTTCCAAACTCCTCGATCAACCTGCTCAAACTCTCTGTATATGCACTGCTCATAAATTCATCCTGTTATTCTATAACTTATTCTCGGCTACAAATTATCTCAAAGTTTCCGGTCAGCCCCCAGTCATCCGAATTGAAATAATCAATCGCCTTTGTCTTCTTCGATGTTGGTGATAGTCGCGTCGAGACCCATCAGGACGGTTTTTACTGCCGGGTCGTTGATGATTTCGTTTCTCCTCTGGCTGCCGGTCTTTGGCGGAGTCGTGCCGGATTCGGTTTGAGTCCGCTCGCCGGCGGTCGTTTCAAGCTTCAATTTTACGGGCATTGAGAGCTGCTCGCTCAACAGGGCTTCGATTTGTTCTATCCGGCCGCTTCTTTCGCACATGCTTTTCTGCACGTAGTTCGCCGGCCCGAACTCAAGCGTCAAGACGCCATCCTCGAAACGGCTCGGCACGGCGGAGACTAACAATCCCCCGGTTCCGGGATCGAGTAGTTTCAGGATACTCGCCCAGCGGTCTTTTATCGACTGGATATCGATGAACTCGGACGTTTTCCTTGGCTCGGGACTCGTGGCTTGTGGTTCGTCGCTTGTGATTCGTGGCTCGGGACTCGTGGCTTGCGGTTCGCCGGCGGGGGGGCTATTTACGACGCGTGGGACTTTTTTTTTACCTGTGGCAGAGCTAAGGGTTCCTCTCAGAGAGCTGACGGCGGTTGAACTGCCTTTAAGTTGCGAAAGAAGCTCGTCAATGTTCAGGAAATGCTCGCTCAATGCGAATCGCAGCAGCGAGGCCTCTAAAAGCGCCCGGCTTGTATCGCTGTTCTTGACGGCCCAGCGTAGTTTTTCCAGTGCTGCAATGTTGTAAATCAGTGCCGCGACGTCGAATTTCTCCGCTAATTCGCCCGCTCGTTTTCTCTGCTGCTCGGTCAGAATCACGAGCTTGCTGTCGGGGCCCGTGGATTTTATCACCATCAAATCACGCATATAATCGATAAGCGAATCGACAATCTGGACCTCGCCTAAACCCGTGCTGATTAAGTCCTCTATCGCACTGAGCGTCCCTGCTGCGTCGCTGTCGCCGATTTGCCCGATGAGGTTGCATATCTTTTCACTGTTGGGACAACCTAAGTACTGCTCCAGCAGCGAAGCGTTCAGGGGTTCGATGCCAGCGCTTATAAGCCTGTCTAACAGGCTAAGGCCGTCTCTCATCGAGCCGTTTGCCATTTTCGCTAACGGCAGGACCAGGTCCTCTTCGAATTTTATCTTTTCCTTCTTGAGTATGGATTTGAGCTGCTCGGCGATTGCCGCCGGGCTGATATTGCTGAAATCGAATCGTTGGCACCTCGACTGAATCGTCGCGATTACCTTGTTCGGCTCGGTAGTGGCGAAAATAAACTTGATATGGCTGGGCGGCTCTTCCAGCGTCTTTAACAGTGCGTTGAAGGCCGAAACGGTCAGCATGTGCACTTCGTCGATAATGTAAATCTTGAATCTCGAACGTGCCGGCCGATATATCGCGTTCTCTCGCAGCTCGCGTATCTCATCGACGCGGTTGTTTGACGCTCCATCGATTTCGATCACGTCGATATCGTCGCCGGTATTTACGGCAAGGCAGCTATCACATTTGCAGCAGGGCTCGGTAGTGGGCTTATCGGCTGCCAGGCAATTCAGCGCCTTGGCCAAAATCCGGGCCATCGTAGTCTTACCGACGCCGCGGGTGCCCGTGAAGAGGTAGGCATGAGCGACCCTGTCGGTCTTGATAGCGTTCTTAAGCGTCTGGGCGATAGGGTCCTGCCCGATCACATCATCGAACGTCTGCGAGCGATATTTTCTTGCTAAAACGGTATACGACATTTTCTATTTACTATTGTCTATTGACTATTAATATAAATTATCGTTACGATTTTTCTTTTAGGCCGCGAGCAGTTTTCCTTGAAGATACAAGAATCGAAGTCAATTCGCGGCCTTCCTGCAATAGCGGAAGAACTTTTTTTTCCTCTAACAGTTTCTCATCAATCACGAAGTCCATCCAAAAGCAAGCCTCGTCAGCCTCTTCTATTGTTATACTCAATTTCGAAATAAAAGTTGGTTTCGATTGGGCAATGCAAACAGATCTATAATTTGCCGCCACTGATGTTGAGCATCTTATAAGTTGGCCCTTGATATGACTACCCAGTGCTGTCTTAGGCAAAGCCAGGGCCAATTTAACACAACGGTGCGCAAAGTCTTTCGTTCTGTCTTTAAGATCATCTGCGTCCATTTGCTAATATTCAATAGTAAATAGAAAATAGTCAATAAAAAAGACGGCCGGGTTTACCCACAGCACGACCAAGCTGCACGTTTATGGCTGCTCGGTTCCCCGCCTGACCAGATTCACGGGCTCGGTCTGCATGGGACCCGGCCGTAATAATTGCTTACGGTTGATTTATCACCGGTTATTCAAAATATTTCCGATTTATCGCCATTATAGCAGCAAAAAAACAATTTTCTACAAAAACATTTTCGATTTGACAAATATTGTTTCAGCAGCTATTTTCTGCACGAACGAATCCGATAATTTGAGATGTATCAGGAAAATTAATACCAAGGCGATCTACCTGTGATTCTGAACGTCTGGAAGACGGACGGCGAATCTCAGGTGCAGGGAAGGAGATTTTTATGAGAGCCAGAGTTGAAGATACGTGCACAGCATGCGGACTTTGTGTCGACACCTGCCCCGAAGTCTTCGAGATGGGCGACGAAACTGCAGAAGTTATTGTCGATGAAGTTCCCGCCGAGCACGAAGACGATGTCCAGCAGGCCGCCGACGAATGCCCCGTCGAGGCAATCACAGTCATATAAATCAGCCTGACAGCTCCTTGCTTCTGTCGCATGCCGCTGTTAGAGCATCGGTTATCAGCCGACTGTAATCGTTTGCGGCGAGTCTTTTCAGTGCTGCTTCAGTGGTTCCGCCCGGCGAGGTCACCTTCCGGCGAAGTTCCGCTGGGCTTTCACCGTTTTTGTCGGCCTCGACCGCGAGCAATCCTGCCCCCTTGGCCGTTTGCAGAACCAGGTCTTTCGCGACATCCTCGGGCAGACCCAGTTTTACGCCGGCCTTTATCATCTCCTCCATCAGCAGGAAATAATAAGCTGGCCCGCTGCCGCTGACCGCCGTGACGGTGTCGATTAAATCTTCGTTATCCACGACAACCGCCTTGCCCACCGACGAGAAAATCGAAAGTGCTTTATCCAGCAGTGATTTTGCCCGCTCGTTGGCATAAAGCGCGCTGGCCCCTTCGCTAATCAGGGCAGGCGTATTCGGCATGACCCGAACGATGGCCATATCACCCAATGCCGCGGCGATTTTTGCGACCTTAATTCCCGCCGCTATGGATATTACCAGCGTCTCGCCGCCGATAGCGTCTTTTATGCTCTCCAGCGCATCGGCCATATTCTGCGGCTTGATGCTCAAAACGAGAGTTCCAACCTTCCCTGCCAGCTCGGCGTTATTCCCGATAGTCGTGACGCCATACCTCTCCGCGATCAATTCAAGCCGCTCGGTCCGAATATCGCTTATAAAAACATTTTCAGGTGCGTAAATTTTTGCTGCGACGATTCCTTTAATCAGGGCCTCCGCCATATTCCCGCTGCCGACAAAGCCAATTGTATCCACTTCTTTCTCCTTGTTAGATTCGATTTGAAGATTTATAATTTCAACGTTAAATTATACGCGGTCAATATAGAATGAGTCATGGAGAAATGCAATGCAAAAACGAGTTGAATATTCCGATGCCGTCAAAACCAAGTATCCCGAGCAGGTCGTCATAGCAATCGCCAAAGACAGGCAGGGCAAAGCCAACCCCGTCACATTAGGCTGGACAATGTACGCATCCGGCAATCCTCCCATGATGGCGATTGCCGTAGCGAAAAAGCATTATTCAATCGAAGCGATCACGCACTCGGAATGTTTTACGATTGCGTTTCCATCCTCGGATATGGCCGATGCTGCCTTATTCTTCGGCTCGGAGTCCGGCCGGGAAATCGACAAATTCGCCGAGTTCGAGTGCGAAACAGAGCAAGCCAAAGAAATCGACTCGGTGCTGTTAACTGATGCCGTAGCAAATTTCGAATGTATGCTCGATTCGCAGGTCCCCGTTGGCGACCATATAATCTTCGTAGGAACAGTAGTCAGCTCTCACATGAACACAGAGCCCAAAAAACGCCTCTACACTACCGGCCCCGGCCATAAGCTTGGTCCGGCATCTTGATAGATTTGGTCGAAAGCATTCGATGCTGTGATGAAAGTGGCAATATCGACTGGCAATAATCAATAATCAATTCTTCTACCGCCTTACCCGGGCGTTGCCCTGCCAGATGCTCCATATCTGCTCCTCGTCTGCAGGCTGGGCGTAGTCGGTCAGCAGCGTTGTGACCAATGCCCCCGTGGCCCATCCGAACTGGACCCATTTCTCCGGCTCCCAGCCTCTGAGGATACCATAGAGCATGCCCCCGACAAAGCCGTCGCCGCCTCCGATCCGGTCGAGCACCGTAATCTCTCGCGGTTCGACCACATGCCAGTCGTCGCCGGCGGCCATGATCGCACCCCAGAGGTGGCAGTTGGTGCTGACGACCTGGCGAAGCGTGGTGGCAAACACCGTGGCGTTGGGAAATGCCTTCTTTGCCTTATTGATCATGACCTTGAAGGTCTCGATTTTGTTCGCCAGGTTTTTGCCGCCCGCCTCCGGGCCTTCGATCCCCAGGCAGAGTTGGAAGTCTTCTTCATTGCCGACGAGGATGTCCGAAATAGAGGCGATTTCCGCGAATATCTCGTGCAGCTCGGCCTCCCGGCCCTTCCAGAACGAGGCGCGATGGTTCAGGTCGAATGAGATCCGGGTTTTGTGTTTCTTAGCGGCCTTAGCTAATTCGAGGCAGAAGGTGCTCGTCTCGGGCGAAAGCGCAGCGATAAGACCTGACAGGTGAACGATTTGTACGCCCTCCTTGCCGAAGATCCTGTCCAGGTCAAAGTCTTTGACGTTCAGCGTCCGTCCCACCTCGCCGGCACGGTCGTTATGAACCCGCGGCCCGCGCGAGCCGTAGCCGCTGTCGGCGATATTGAACTGGTGGCGATAGCCCCACGGCCCGCCCTGATCCACTTCCTTGCCCTCGACGTCTATATGCCGGCCGGCAAGATTATCCTTTATGAACCGGGCGATCGGACTGCCCTTGACGAACCTCGTCAGCACCTTAACGGGCAGGCCCAGATAGCTGGATACACTGGCCACATTGGACTCGGCGCTCGTGGCCTGCATGATGAACGTATTACTGGAATAAACAGGCTGGCCGTTGACCGGAGTAATACGCACCCCCACGCTCGTAGGCACGAGCAGGCAATATGTATAATCCTTCCGAAATTCGATAGTCATAATCAATATCCTTTTTTCAACAATTCTACTGACATGTTACATATCCAAGGATGAAATAATCGCAAATAAGTCGGCTGCTGTCAAGACTGGTGTAAAGAGAAAAGGGATTAGTTCCGCAATAATTCAGCACACCCGCCTGATGAAAATCTAAATATATTTAGCCTGCCGATTCACTCGGCGGATTTTCTTTCAAATCAACACGCAAGAGCATTTTATCCCAAAGCATGTAGGCTTCGTTGAAACGCACTCCCGTAAGTTCCGTAAGGGATGCCTTACGGCGGGATGGACAAGCTCACATTTGAATTATATAAATTCATTCTACCCTCCTTAATAAAATATGTCCCGCACGCACGAAACAATCATTTACACTCCGGCATGATTTTATTCTTAAAGAATCTCTATAACCACAGACGCTGTCCCGAGCAACGCCGAGAGATTAACGCTGATGGACGCTGATAAATAACAACTGGACATGTGCAAATGCTAATGATTCGTAAGAGTCTCTGTAGGGTGGCGGCTTGCCCCACCAAATCGTAAATGACAAGGCCTGTGCCCGCTAATCTTGATAGCGTTGCTGAAATCTGAAATGGGCAATTGAATAGAACTAATCTGGCACCACAATGTCATATCTCGGTTCATATCCCCGATGCCAATATTGCTGCCACAATTCCTCCAGCTCCACGGCTGCTACGTGAGTATCGACGTAACTCAGATTGATGGCCCGACGGTGTCTGGCTATACAATACCGGTGCATACTGGCTTGGTCACCGTTATCGCCATCGAACGAGTTCGATGGAGGCGGATCGGTACTCCTGGGCCATGCATCTACCCACATACCATCGCCAAACAAAGGAACATCAGGTCGAGCATCAGATAAATTCCGGAAGAAATAGCCGTGAATTGGATCGCTCTTATCGACTTGATAATACCCGGTCGGCTGAAGCCACGAGTTGATCGTGTAGCTTCCCTCGGCATAACTATCACCAATTTCTCCCCACCAGAATGCCCAGGACCGAATAGCCGTGCCACGCTGTAAAGTTTCGCCGTCAGCCCGATCGGTCACGGACGGGCAAATGATCACTTGCATGACACCTTCAAAGGCGGCCTGGGGATCTTTCTCGTATCGCTTGTCTCCGATATATGGAGCAATCAAGTGGAACCAATAGGGATTGCCGGGGCCTCCAACTCCCATAACTTTGCCGTCATAGTTTTCCGTGTAGCATACCATGCCCAGCGTCTGCTGCCTGAGTTGAGAGGAGCAGACAACCCTCTTTGTTTGTTCCCGTACTCTGCCGAGAGCGGGCAGCAGAATGGCTAAAAGCAAAGCAATTATCGCAATGACGACCAGTAACTCAATCAGGGTGAAACCATCTCGACTGTTCATCGCGTACTTAACTCCTTTCCAGCTTTCCCATTTGACTTCATAAACGGCATTCTTACACGCTTCGATAATTTTCGTGATGCATTCCAATAGAAGTCAAATCCGATTATAACAAAACTGCGCCGTAATTTCAAAGAATTTCTTTAAAAACCACCAGCATATACACAATTAAACACAAAGAATGCCCTATATCTACGAAGCTTGTCCTGAGCGTAGCCGAACGGGGAATTTGAAATATTCTGTTACAATAGTAAATAGAAAATAGTAAATCCCAAAGGTTTAGCTACTACAATCGCAAATCGTCAATCGAAAATCGGAAATTGACTCGGCTCCGCCCCACCAATCAAGGTTAAGATTTACCACGAAGTACACGAAGAACCACGAAGAAAAGCTAATCAATTAAAATCGCAAATCGTAATTCAAAAATCATAAATTGCTTTGCCTTGCCCCACCGGTCTTGAAGAAATTAATAAATAGCAAATCGAAAATCGTAAATGACAAAGCCTGTTCCTTGTCCTCCCCGATATACGCTATGCGCAATACGATATACGAATTAATTATCAAGCACAAATCATCGAAAAATGTACCGGACACCTTTAATTCCCCCTAGCTTTTGACATCGACGCCATTTGCATCGAGAAATGTCATACCCATATCTATATATTGTGGAACAGGTTCATCCCCTATCAGAAATACATGGCTGCTGGGACGCGAATCCGGACCTTCGTACTTTGCTTTGAATCGGTAGCTGTACTTGCCCTCTTCGAGCACAGCCTCTTCGATCATAATGCTGTAATCTGGCAGGAGTTCAATCCACTGTTCTGATGCTTGAAACGGAACCTTAACTGTCCGAATTGCATAGGCAAAAAGGCCTTTGGTGCTCCAACTGACTTGACTGAACAATGCGGGATAACCTACATTGGGATCCGTGGGAAAATTGAGACTGACATGTGCCGGCCTATCGGCCAAAAAAGAAGGTCGCGGTGTTGTATCAATACTGATAA